>OIZP01000889.1_pt1 | contig 16875 bp, 21 predicted proteins | sample 1588531 | NCBI WGS metagenome assembly OIZP01 (sample SAMN03283283) | human gut metagenome | biome: human-associated habitat; material: feces | host: Homo sapiens | place: Peru | collected 2012
TACAGGGGCGCAATATTGGCAGCCCTGGAGGAAAGGGTATGAAAGAATGTGCAGACCCTGTCGGCACATTGGCTGACAAGGGAAGCGAGAGAGCACGGATGGATGAAAGCTTAAAACTGCCTTGGCTTCACTGCCCCAGATGCGGCGGCAAAACAAGAACGCAGATACGGCCACATACGGTGCTGGAGGATTTTCCTCTATTTTGCCCGAAGTGCAAATACACCTGTGTGATCCGTTTCAAGGACGGTAAAACAATCGAGATCAAGATGCCAGACGCTTAGACGCAGCGCATGCCACAAAAACGGCTTGTGCTGCGTTTATACATTGGCCAGAAGTGAAAAGGAGAGCACATAAAAATGTACCATTTAAGATTGAAAGGCGAACATTACCAAATGGGAGTCAAAAGAGGAACGATTTTTCAGCGAGCCAACATATCGTTCCCGCTTCATCTCGATTCTTTCCAGTTGGAGCATGGAACGCAGAGCGAAAAAATACTTAGGAAGTTTTTCCCGGAAGTATGTGAGGAAATAAGAGGTGTGAGCAATACCATCGGTGCAGACTATACAGCTTTCATATCATGGATGTTGTGTATGGGTTGCTGTATGTATAATCTGGAAAGCAATATTCCGGTTGAGATCAGAGGATGTACCGCTTTCGCCTACGCGAAGAATGGCAACGTGATCTATGGACGCAATAACGATCTGCCTCCATATCTACGAGACGGCAGCAAAAGTGAAATCTACTCGCCTGCAAATGGAAACCGCTTTAATATTACTACTTCCTCTTTTATCAACGGAGAGGAAGGACTAAATGAGCATGGTTTGGCGGTTGCCATGACCTTTGTTATGACCAGACTTGAAAAGATCAAGCCTGGTTTCAATTCTTGCTTCATTGTCAGATACCTGTTGGAAAAAGCGAGTAGTACGGACATGGCTGTTTCTTTGCTTATGGAATTGCCAGTAGCGTCTAACTGCAACATTCTACTCGCAGACAAAAATGGGAGAATGGTTGTTGTCGAATGTACTCCAACTCAAAAAAGAGTTCGTGAAGCTATGACATCGGATAACGGCAGCATTGTATGTACGGTCAACAGCTTCACTTCTGATGAATATGCTCCTTATGACGATGCCAATGGTGATGATTACAATTCTGCAAAACGCTATAAAGTTGTTATGGATAGCTTTATGAGCAAGATTACCGACGATTATTTGGATACCACGACACGTCTGCTCAAAGGTGAATATGGCTTTATGTGTCAATATGAAGATCCAAATTTTCAAACAGTTTGGAGTTCGATATTCAACCTAAAAAGTTTGATGGTCTATCGGGCAGAGGGCGATCCACGAAAAAAGAAATTTGTAATAGACAGCAGACTGCACGACATGAAGTTCGGCAGATAAGATCAGGGAGATTTTCATTATGAAAAACAGCGCGCTGGTCGTGATCGACCTACAAAATGACATTACAAAGAATTACAGAGAAATCATTGGAAAAGTCAATGAGGCAATCGACTGGGCGGTTCAAAAGGAACTGTGGGTCATTTATATTCGTCATAACAACCTGTCTGCGGGAACAAGGACTTTCAAACCCGGCACACACGGTGCAGAACTGGTGCCAGAGCTGAACGTTGTAACCGACCATATTTTTACGAAGTCAAAGAGCAACGCCCTGACCAGCGATGCGTTTGCTGCCTTCATTCAGGAACATGGGGTTTTCGAGTTTTACATTGCCGGGGCTGACGCTACGGCCTGCATCAAATCCACCTGCTTCAATATGACAAAAAGCGGCTATACCGTTCATGTGCTGTCGGACTGTATCACGAGCTATGACAAAAAGAAACTGCCGGAGATGCTCGCGTACTATGCAAGCAAGGGTTGCTCTGTTGTGACGCTTTCTCAGGTCACGGGGGTGTAATTGACGCAGCAGCACAGGAGGAAATGACATGAAAAAGCTATATGAGAAAAACGAGCTGACCTTTGCGATCGTATGGATCGTGGTTTACTGCGTTCTGCAATCGCTGGCGAATCCGCTTAATAAAGCAATTGGCATTGAATATGCTGCAAGTGCCGCTTTCTGCGTTTTGCAGACCATCGTTCTGTTCACTTTTATCCGGAAAAACGGACTACAAAAGCGGTATGGACTTTGCAAATCGCCCGTTCCTGCATGGCGGTTCCTTTACTATATGCCGCTTGTAATTCTGGCATCGGGCAACCTCTGGAACGGTGTTGCACTTAATTACACGCCGATGGAAACGGTCTGCCGGATCGTATGTATGCTCTGCGTCGGATTCTTGGAGGAAGTGATCTTCCGGGGGCTGCTGTTTAAGGCCATTGCAAAGGACAATATCAAGTCCGCCATTGTCATATCAAGCGTAACTTTCGGTATCGGACATATCATCAACCTGTTCAACGGCAGCGGCATGAATCTAGTCAATAACCTGTGCCAGATTGTTTTTGCGATTGCAGTTGGCTTCCTGCTGGTCACGATCTTTTATCACGGCGGCAGTCTGCTCCCCTGTATTCTCGTCCATGCGGCCATCAACACGCTAGGCACTTTTGCGAATGATGCGAACCTTACCACGGAAATGCACCTGCTCCATCTCGCTGTCCTGACTGCCGTTACAGTAGTCTATATGCTGATCCTGACACGGACACTCCCCCAAAAACAATGGAAAGAAGGTTGTAAGAATGAATAGAGCATTACATCGGGAGGCAGTAGGGATGAAAATTCAGGAACTTCATTCGTACATACAGGAACATCAGCCGAATATCTGCCAGATCAGTGTGCTTCAGAACGGAAACGAACTCTACTCCGCAGAGTGGAACGGCTATCAGCGGACAGACTGCGTCCACATCGCATCCTCCACAAAAAGCGTGATGGCGTTGCTGATTGGCATTGCTATCGACCATAAAATGATTGGCAGTGTGAATGATAGGGTGCTTTCCTACTTTCCGGAGTATTCAGTCAAGCGCGGTGAAAAGACGATCTTTGATGTGACGATCCAGCATTTGCTTACCATGCGCGCCCCCTATAAGGGGCATGGTGACCCGTGGACGAAGGTGTGTTCCGGTGAGGACTGGACGAAGGCATCGCTGGACTTCCTTGGTGGAAAGAGCGGCATCACCGATGAATTTGACTATCGGACGGTCTGCCTGCACATTCTCTCCGGCATCCTGTTCAGCGCGACCGGGATGAAAACCGTGGACTTTGCAAATGAATATCTGTTCCGTCCCCTCGGCATTGCCGAGCACACGAACACTTATGCCAGAACCGCGCAGGAGCATAAGCTGTTCATAACGGACAAGACACCGAGAAATAATGTGTGGCTTGCCGACCCGCAGGGGCTTGCGGCTCCCGGCTACGGGCTGTGCCTGAGCGCCGCTGACATGGCAAAGCTCGGTCAGCTCTGTCTGCAAAATGGTACATGGAACGGGCAAAAGATCATTTCCTCCGAATGGCTCAAAGAAATGCTTTCTCCGCATATGATCGAAAGCGGCGCTTTCAGCGGAAAGTCTTACGGTTATCTTTGGTGGAGCGTGCATCCGGAAAGAAATGTTTATGCCGCAATCGGTGACAGCGGCAATGTGATCTATGTTGATCCGAACGAGAAAATCATCGTTGCGGTTTCTTCCTATTTCCGACCGGCAGTACATGACCGCATTGATTTTATCGAAAATATTCTGCTGCCGGTGATACAAAAGCAATGACAGCCGCTGACAGAAGCGCCGCTCTAACAAAGCCAGTATTACCACCCTAATGCACCTGCTCCATCTCGCTGTCCTGATTGCCGTCACGGTGGTCTATACGCTGATCCTGACACGGACGCTCCCGAAAAAGCAGCAGGAACACACAAATGATGGGTTTTAATTTACAGGAGAACCGTGCGATGAATCAGAACGAATTGCTGATTGAAAATATTGACCGGCTTCATACTACCCCAATGGGAATTGACCGGATAAAAAGAAATCTAAAATTAGATACGGATGATGCAGTCAGCTACTGTAAGGATTTGATTTTGAATCCTCAATGCCGTATAGCTCGGCAGGGAAAGAATTGGTACTGCGAAATCGAAAACATAAGGATCACAGTCAATGCTTACAGCTATACGATTATTACTGCACATACCATTCAATAAATTCCGACTCATGGAATAAAGGAGCGAGCGGCTATGCAAATTAGTCAGTTTTTTGTGAACGGAGATATAAAAGGCGCAATAGCCTATATGCGCGATCATGAGGAGTTCAGGAACATTCTTCCTGCGTATGTGGCAATTTTTGAAGATCAGAAGTACCGCACATACGAAACGCCTGACAACCTCAACGACATCCTGCGTCTGTATCAGATTTATTTTCGAGACACCTTTTATTGCGGCTCACCGGAGGCGGAGGCCGCAGACAAACTGCGGACAGGGCTGAAAGCGCTCCTAAATACACCGGATGCAGGCGAAGCACTTTTGACGGAGCAGCTTCAATCGGTGTTTGAATCGGAGGGCTATCATACTCTTTTCGGAAAAACGCAGGGATATTACGGCCCTTATATTTGGCAGGATACGATTCCAACCGTCTACCGCGTAGAGCTGCCGGACGGAACAGCGGAATATACGGTCAATATCCTTAAAGGTTTCGTGTTTCGGAGCTGGATGGATTATCTGACCTTTGGCCGGTATGGTACGAAAGGCTGGGCTTCGCCCGATGGTACAATCAACTGTGTCGAGCAAGCGTATGATTTTGAGAGCGAACGGTTTCTTGTTTCGCTCCTGAAGCACGAAGCGCAGCATACCGTGGATATGAAACGATTCCCGGAAATCACTCCCGCGGAGCTGGAATACCGGGCAAAGCTGGTGGAGCTTCACTACTCCAGCAATTTGAGCCTGCTGCAAAAGTTCTTATCGGAAGCGGATGAAAGCAAAGTAAATAACAGTCATGCGGTCGCCTCTGTGCGGATCAAGCGCGAGTTTGCAGACACGGATAAAAGGTCGCTGCCCTGCGTCCAGACACGGGCGCTAAAGCTGCTTCATGCACATACAAAAGAAATGGAAGAAAAATATGGAGGACAAAGAAATGGATAACAAAGCCAGTATTACCGCCCTGATGAGTTCGTTCGGACGGGCGTTTCACGCAGAAAACGAAGAACATCCAGTTTTCGCAGATCATCTTGCCAAAGAGCTGCTGACAGCAGAAGAATATGCCGCCGTTCAGGGCTATATCCTCGGCGGAGCGCAGTTCTTTGAACCGGAGATCGATCCCGCAACTTTTCAGCCGAAGGAGCTGCTGCGCAGACTTGTGAATGTCCATATCGCGCCGTCGCCGCTCTGCCGCACGACCTATACGGAGAAGGCTCTGAAAGCTGCTGTCCTGACCGGCACAAAGCAATACGTCATCCTCGGCGCAGGCATGGATACCTTTGCTTTCCGAGAAACGGAGTTTTTATCGAAGCACAGGGGATTCGAGGTCGATCACCCTCTGACGCAGGCGGACAAGCTGGAACGGATCACCCGCGCCGGTTGGACGGTTCCGGATAATCTCACCTTTGTCCCCGTAGATTTCACGAAGGACAGCTTAGCGGAACGGCTGATTGCTGCTGGCTTTGACCCGTCTGTGAAGTCCTTTTTCTCATGGCTCGGCGTGACCTACTACCTTTCGGTAGAAGCAATCGACGCGATGCTCTCCTCGCTCTCCGGGCTTTGCGCGGACGGCAGCACCCTTGTGTTCGATTATCCGGACGAGGACTTCTTCGCTGCACCCGAAAAGCGTGTGCAGAACACCATTATGATGGCAAAAGCAGGCGGCGAACCGATGAAAACGGCCTTTTTCTATTCGGAGCTTGAAACGCTGCTGGAGAAGCATGGTTTTCTGATCTATGAGCTGCTGACACCGGATGATATTCAAAGGGACATCATCGACAAGGCCGGGGCAGATATGAAAGCCTTTGAGCATGTCAATTACTGCCTTGCTGTAAGGAAACTCCAAAAATTCGAGGCATAGATGTTTATGAGAATAATGATTTTCATAGATTGATAAAAGTCTGTAGTACAGAGAAACGAATTTGATATTTGGTAAGAATTTTTATATGTCAAAACGAACACGTCAATACATCGGTATTCTGGCTGCGCTTGCCGCCTACTACTTCGTTCACGAGGGCGCACATCTACTGTATGCCCTGCTCACCGGCGTATTTAAGCAAATCAACTTCATGGGGCTTGGCGTTCAAATCGACGTCTGCGCCGAACGCATGACAGACACGTAGCTCGGCATCTTCTGCCTTGTGGGTGCGCTGGCGACTTTCTGCGTCGGATACCTGCTGGCAGTGCTTGCAAAGAACATCTGCCGCGCTCATAGCAAGCTGCTTCGCGCGGTGCTTTACTACATAACGACTGCCTTCCTGCTGCTCGATCCGCTGTACCTGAGTGTCCTGTGCGGCTTTTTCGGCGGCGGGGATATGAACGGCATCGCCCTTCTTTGCCCGGAGTGGGCGGCAAGGTGCCTTTTCGGTGCGTTGCTCCTTGTAAATGGGCTGGTATTCTGGAAGCGGGTACTGCCTGTCTATCAGCAGTCTTTTTCCGAGCGGTGAACTTATAGGAGGAACTATGAGAAACTACAAGAAAACAATCACAATGCTGTTGACCGCAGCGGTTTTACTGATCGCCGTTTTTATGACGGGATGCACCAAACTGTCGGAAGCTCCCAATAGTACCCCCTCGGAGGTGGACGTGCCTGCCGAATCCGATGGTTCTGGCGTGTATGTAAAGCTGGAGCGCGATGATGTCAGCTCTGTCGCCCTGCGCGGCGGCGACTTCACAAAGGTGTGTGAAAATGCAGACGGCTCGCTGTTAAAGGCCGGTGAATGGCTTTTTACCGGGGATGATATTGCACAGCTTTCCAAGAAAGAGAACAATTCCGTCCTCTTTACCGTTCGTGCGCTGGATGCTGACGATATGCTGCTGGGAGAAGGCGCGTTTCTTTATGATGTGACGCAGGAAAAGCTGTATGTCACGATCTCTGCGGACGGCGTGACCTGCTCCACCTCTGACGCAGCTGATGCCCCGGCAGATGTACCGCCGGTGCTGACGCTCCCCATTCTGGATGAAATCGACACAAGTGTTACGGTCGGAACATCCGGTTCTTCGCTGTTGGCTGTGCAAACGGCAGTCAAGCTGCTGGATTGGGGCGTGAATACGGGGCTTGGAGCGGATGAGATCAGCGACGCCGCCTCCACATGGTTGGCCGCGAAAAACAATGATCTGGCCGATTACCTGAAAAAGCTGGAGCTGGTGGATGATGCCTATCAAAAGCTCCTGACCGGCGAGGCGCGGGAGCTGCTGGACAGCGCTGGATGTGAGAACGTGGAGATCACTTGGAGCAGCAATCCGGTAGAAGCAGTTGAGGCCATTATGCAGTCTGCTGGACTTCGTAAATAATACAAGGATGGATAGCGAAGATATGAAAGACTTTTTTGCATCAGACCCATTTCATAAGCGTTGTTACAATCGGACTATGCGCGGAAAAGCCATTATCGCCGCTGCTGTTGCGGTAATGATGCTACTCTCCCTCACGGCCTGCGGAAAGCTGCCGTTCCTCGGCAAAAGCGACCAAGACACTTCCATTACGGAAAATACGGATAAATCGGTTGACACTATCCCTTCCGTTGATACGGACATTTCACCCGACGAGGATACCGCAGAGGACAAGGACGTCCCGACAAATGGGGATACATCAGTTGACGATTCATGGAAGGTTGATTTTGAAAAAAGTCTACTGGACGACTACGGTGTCAAACCGGATCATTATGAGGAACTGGAAAATGGCGTGTATCAGGTCTATGTAGAGATCGACGGCAAGATTATCCCCTATGTCGCAGTAGATTCTGCAACTGGCGACTATCATGGATAATCGTACAAAAGGTATTACAAAAATCAAAGGCAAAATCCAATCATATAGTGTCTTTTTTCCCTTTGGCCTATTGGCAGGGATACTTTGCAGATTGACGGACTTTTTCCCCTATGAAAGCCTGTGGAGCCTGCCGTCTATTGCAACCTTGTTTGGTTTCTGGATTGCCAGCGTGAGTCTGATTACCTATTGCAGTTCCTCAAACTGCGGAGCTTTTTGGGGTTCATTTCTTTATATGTTTGGTATGACGGTTAGTTTCTATACGCTGAAATTCATATTAGGTTTCTTTTTGGAGCGATTTTCCGGGGAGTTTCCTACGGCGCTATTTCTTGCGTATTCCGCAATGGCGTTTATCTGCGGTATTGGAAGCTATGTCTTGTACTTTTGGAACAAGAAAGCCTTATTTTCCTCTTTACTTTGTGCCTTGCCTGCAAGTGGTATGCTTGCGGAAGCAATAGCATGTTTGATTGTACTCTGGAAGCGAAAAATGCTTCTTGGGCAAACTATATTTGACCTTGTTTTTGCTGTGATTTTTGGGTTTTTGCTATATTGGAAAGCGAAAAGCAGACTTTTGTTTTTCCTTACATTGGTTATTGCAACAGGTATTATGTTTTTTCTAATCTATTGGCCATATTTGTTATAAGGAAAGAACGATATGACCATAGCATAAAACGATATTCGATGACAAGTGCCGGACGCATAGACGCAGGGCCGATAACCCGTAGCCAACAGGCTGCACGGGTTATCGGCCCTCTTTTTTGTTTTTCCCCAGCACGTCATTTCAGCTTGTCCGCACTCATGCACAGGTCTATGTACTTCTGCGACTCGTCAGCACTCTTGCCAGCAAAGAAATCTGCCACGCACTTGGCGACGGTCTGCGGCTCTTGGTCATGGAACACGATCCCGTCAAGGCTGATGTTCATTTCTTCCGAAATCAGCGCAACCGTTTCAAATCGCGGGCTGCTCTTGCATGTCTCAATAGCAAGGATGGTTCGGGTAGACATATTCAGCCGTTCTGCCACCTCACGCTGCGTGAGCTTTTCCTGCTCCCGCTTTTCGCGGAGCCTTTGAGCAAACATGTCAACATGGTTCATTGGAAATCACCTCTACTATATTGTAGAGTGAGCTTCACTTCACTTAAATACACATGTAACTCACATCAAATGAGCTATAACTCACATCTAAGGAGCTGGAGATTATTTTATGAAAACACGGATGAACAGGAGATGGCGCTAAGACCGCTCGCGGCCATGTAAAAAAGCATAAGTACAGAGTAGCCACCCACGCAAAAAAGCGCGCGGCGATCCCGCAGACGAGCTGCACTCACAGAAGTGAGTTGCAGCTCTCTTTTTACGCGGTATGGTTCATCCGTGATTTAGCCCCTCCGGGGGCAGCAATATTCCCTTGTGCTTTCGTGCGCAATCAAGGCGCTCGTGCGGGCAATGATGTCCGTGCGAGCGCCTTTTTTCTTTTTTCTGTCGGCTGTCGTTCTCCGCCGGTGTTGGCTTGGCTCACCAACCACCCAACACCGAACGGAGGATCAAGATGTTCAACAGAAAAAGCATCTATGCACTGAATAAGAAAGACCCCGATGCCATCGTTTATATGGACGCCAATGAAGTCATCGTCCGCCTGACCCGCGAGGACTTTGCCAGCGAGAAAGAATTTCTGAAATGGAAAGCCCTGTCGGACGAGGACTATCACGCCTCCGAAAAGGAAGCTCACGTCTATGCCAATCACACGCTTGCGCTGGATGAGCTATCCGAGGAAGCGGCCTCCATTCCTGCCGTGGATGTCTGCATGGAGCAGGCGCATGACCGGGCAGAGGCAATCCACCGCAGCGTCAGAAAGGTCACGCAGATGCGGAAGCACCTGACGGATACGCAGTTCCGCAGGGTGTGGATGTATTTCGTGGATGGGATGACGGTTGATGAGATTGGCGCAGCCGAGGGTGTCAGCCATCAGAATATTTCCAAGAGCATCGGCGCGGCGATGAAGAAAATGAAAAAACTTTTCCCTGATTGCTGAAAACAGGGTGCAAAAGTGGCCCAAAATCGGCGATAGGTGAAGGGACATTCTCCACGAAGCCTTTCACCGAACGTTGAAAACTGAATAGACCATGATGCAGGCACAAAACCCGCGTGATAGCGGCATAAGGTGCGCCGCCACGACGTTGGCTTCAAGGAGGTGATTCCGGACAAGCCATCCGAGCGATCTACGCAGCCTTAGACCCGATTCGGCAAATCGGGCGCGATGACAGCGCGGCGGATAATGAAACTTGCTCACGCCCTCCCACAGACTTGAGGGGGAACCCTGCGGTATGCGCCAGCCCTTTGGTGCAGCGGTATCGTGGAGTTATGACAGCCCTGCCAAGGGCGGCCTGCATCATGCCCACTATCCGGGGCGCGTGGCAAATAGGATAGTTCTTCTCAAATGGACAAGCAGAGCGGCTGCGCCGGTATTCGCCATTATGTTATGTGGCTCCAATTCTGCCCGCGCAGCCGCCTCTCAAAGTCAGATACCATGCGCTGACGGCCTTTCCCGTCAGCGCATTCATGTGACCTTGAGGAAACCCACCAAACCGAGAAAGGAGATCGCCATGATGCAGCCAACGCCAAACGAATCCCGAATCCACACGGATGAGCTGGTGGACATCCGGGAAGTATCTGTTGACAAAAATCTTCCCAAGGAAGAACGCATTGCCGCCTTTATCCGCCAGATCAAAAATCCCTACCGCTTCCGCTGCGGCGATTTCGTGGTAAACGCCTGCTTTGCCGGGAACGGCGTTACGTTGGAGGAATGTCTGCAAGGCATTTTGCGCTGAGCGACATCCTCGCTTTTTTCCGCAGAGAGTGCTATGATCGGTGTGGAAAAGGATGAAAACCAAATAGCCAGATAACCACTCTTTTCATGCGGGAGCAGTCCGGGAGAAAGGAGTGCTTTTTCATGCCTAAATACAAAGCCACCGCTTATATCCGCCTGTCCTATACCGACGATCATTCCAGCGAGAGCGACAGCGTTTCCAATCAGCGCAAGCTCATTGAAAACTTTGTAGAGCGCAACCCGGATATTGAGGTCGTTTCCGAAAAGATCGACGATGGATACAGCGGCATCATCTTTGTTGAGGTAAGATAACGATACCTTTTTTGCAGAGGGTGTTATCTTACCTCTTTTTGATGTATGTTAGATAGCATAACTCTTTACGTCGGCTCCTATCTGTCTGAAATAGGAGATACTTTCAGTAGGCTTGTCGCCTGTATCAACTCTGCCGACAAAGCTATAAAAGATTTCGATTTTGCGGGTGTTCGTTTCCTTATCCAGTTCGTGAATAAGAATACGGTCAATAAATTCATGGACGTTTTCGTAGGTCAGTTCTTCAATCGCTGTGTATCTGCGTACCAGTGCGACAAACCTTTTTACGTCCGCGCTGCGCTCGGTGGCGTTGTCGATTTCCTGTGACAGCTCCGCAATCCTCCGGGTCAGCGTCTTTTTTTCTTCATCATAGCCGGAAGTCAGAAAAGCAAATTGTTCATCTGAAAGTTTCCCTAAAGCGTTGTCCTCGTAGAGCTTGCGGAATAAGATGTTCAGCTCGTTAATACGGTTCTGCGCCTTGTCAAGTTCTTTCCGCTGCTGTGTCAGCGTCTTTTGTACTGCCTTTGCGCTGCACTCGTTGGCGGTTTCGATAAACTCCTGTTCATGCTCTTTCACATAAGACGTTACTCGCTGCAAGTCTGCAAGGACAAGTTCTTTCAATACGCTTTTGCGGATATAATGCGTAGTGCAGAGCATATCATTTCTTGCCCGGTTGCGGTAGTTGCCGCAAGTGTAGGCGTGTTTCCGTTCAAGCGTCCCGGCTCCGCGTACTGCATACATTTTGTAGCCGCAGTCCCCACAAAAGAGCAGCCCGGAAAACAGGTCAATTTCATCAACCTTTGTCGGGCGTTGCCGGGTGGCAATCCGCTTCTGTGCAAGTTCAAAGGTTTCTTCATCAATCAAAGGTTCGTGAGTGTTGGGGAAGAAATACCTTTTTTCCTCCGGGTTCTTTTTCGTCTTTTTCGACTTATAAGATACCTTGTAGGTTTTCCCGGTTATGGTATGCCCTAAATACTCTTTCCTTGTCAGAATGTCGTACAGTGTCTTATCCGGCCAGTTGTACCATGCGTTGAGCTGTGGGCGGGGGTGGCGTTTGCTCCCTGTCCTGCGGTAGCGCAGTTCCCCGACGGTCAATATCTCATTGTCCCGCAGCCAGTTCTGGATTTCACACATACGGTCGCCCCGTACATACATTGCAAAAATCTGTTTTACGACGTGTGCCGTTTCCGGGTCGGGTATCAGATGATTGCGGTTATCCGGGTCGATAAGGTAGCCGTAAGGAGCTTCGCCGTTGACGCGCTCGCCTTTCTGTGCCTTTGCCTGTTTGACAGCCCGGATTTTCTTTGAGGTGTCGCGGGCGTAAAACTCGTTGAACCAGTTCCGCAGAGGGGTAAACTCGTTATCTTCCCTCGCTGTGTCTACACCGTCGTTAATGGCAATGTAGCGCACTTCGTATTCGGGGAAAACAATCTCTATCAGTTCGCCGGTTTTCAGATAATTACGTCCCAGACGGGAAAGGTCTTTTGTTATGACGGTCGCCACGTTCCCGGCTTCAACCTCATGCAGCATGGCTTGAAGCCCCTCACGCTCAAAGCTCACGCCGGAAAATCCGTCGTCTACGAAAAAGCGCGTGTTGAAAAAGTGGTGTTCGTCAGCATACTTTTGTAAAATCAGTTTTTGGTTCTGTATGCTTTCGCTTTCCCCGGCTTGCATATCTTCCTGGCTCAATCTGCAATATAAAGCGGTAATCTTGTCTGTCTGTAACATTTTGTCCTCCTTTCCGACGACAGACAAGCATGGTATTTGTACTGTCTATATTATACCACATACCGCTGCCTGTGTCATGTATAAAATGTGAAGAAACGCCCTATTTCCGGGCGTTTGCGGGGTTCAGTTCCATGTCTTTGCGAATGAGTTTTTTTATCTTTTTATCCAGTGTGTCCGTTGCGCGTTCACTTGCGGACGAACATACAAGGTAAGTAACTTTTCCTATTTTATGCTCCGTTGTGGTAACGGGCGTTTGGTTTTGCGTCAAAGAAAATCCCCCTTTCTTTCGCAAACATATAATATAGTCTATGAATAGCAGCAAGTCCACTATTCAATAAAACAAAGGCTTTAATCGGACGGTTATTAGCATAACCTCATGGGAATTTCACCCCGGCATGGTTCTCATGCAGCCCTACCCATTGCCTGCGACGCTCTTAACGCTCGGACTGTGGCTGTAAGGAAGTATCATTGTATATTTTGCGTGTCGTCGCCCGCAAGCCGCTACACTTGCTTTCCGGCGCGGTGTTGGTCGCTCGGCTGTCCGGGCGGGGATAACCTCACCCGGATAGCGTCATGGCGCACCCACCGTATGGCTCGGCGCAAAAGGAACGTATCCGATTTGCCCTATGCTGCGCCGCCGTTATCTTGCGCCGCTTTCTTTGTCAAGGTTCAGAATGGCTTTGCTGCCGCGTCAGCAGCGGAACGGAAAAGGGGGAGAGAGAAAGCGTCCCGCCGCCGCTGCGGTTTATTCCTCTGCCTTAAAGGTGAGGACAGCCATCATCAGTTTTGCTTGCAGCCGTTCCCGAATGTCGTGGTCTACGCCAAAATAGACGTTCCCGCGCTCGTCGTACAGCTTCCGCATGGAGAGGCGGGCTATGTAGCCGCTGAAATGCTGCAAGACAATCTTCATAGCGTCCGGGTCGCCCTTTGTCGCTGCCAAAATGACAGGATAGGGAACAAGGGCTTTTTCCGGGTAGCCGGGTTCGTTACCATTCGTCCCATTCATCAGCATTTTCCTCCAGATATTTTCTTAATTTCTCAAAAGAGCTTGTCCGCCTGTACTGTATCGTGCTTCTCGACGTATCGAACAGCTCCGCAATCTCGGTGTCGTTCATTCCCTCGAAATAGTACAGGAGTACGGCTTTGCGCTTTTCTTCCGGCAAAGTACGGATTGCTTCAAGAAGCAGCTTCGGCGTGATTTTCTTCCCGGCTCTTTCAAAGGCGATTTCCCCTTTGAAATATTCATCAAAGGTATGAAGCTGCCGCGCTTCTTCTAAGGTCAAGTCGGAAAAGGTAATCTCCCTTGCCTTATGCCTGTGCAGCTCTTTGTGAGCGTCACACGCTTCATTGTGCAGTACCGTATTACAAAACTTCTGGAAAGCGCACTGTTTTATAAACTCCCTGCGATTAGGTTCCACATTCTCACCCCCTTTCTCGTTGGAAAGTTGGTGGTGCTTCCCCCTTTTCGCGGGGCAATACTGCCTTTTGAAAAAAACGCCGAAGATTTTCGGATTTTTTTCAAAAAATTTTTTGAGCAGCAAAATACGCCTGTCCGAAAAGCCCGGACAGGCGTATAGGTATTGTAAGCAGTATTTAGATGATTAGACAGTTCATAGTCAAGGGTAGAGAGGTTCCCGGCGGTGGTCGGGCTTTTTTTGATATGTCAATGACCGTCGGATTTTGTCGATATGGTATGTGCTTCATGGCGGCTACCTCCTTTTAGCCGCCGCTTTTAACAGTGATACCGCGTCATTTCATTAGAAGATAAAAAGAAACGGCGGCTTTGGTTTTTCAAAGCTGCTGCGGAAATCAAAGAACGACAAGCAACAGTTCTGATTTTGCTCCAATATGGTTATTAGGGGCACAAATTAAAATCAAAAAAGAGCCGATAACAGCAGTATTTCAAACTGCATATTATCGGCTCTGCGTCTGTGCGTCTGGCTCTTTTAATTAAATTATTTCTGTTGTTTTTTGGCTTTATTATATGTATTAGCTAACTGTCCACAAGCTGCTTTAATCTCTCTACCATGAGAAACTCTCATGGTAACTTCAAGTCCTGTTTGCTCTAATTGATGTTTGAACGCAACCATTTCTTGTTTTTGTGGTGCTCTAATTTTTGAATTACTCGTCGGGTTGTATTGCAGCACGTTAATCATAACATTTTTGCCCTTAAACCATTTTGCAAGTTGCCTTATATCTGAGGAACGGTCATTTATACCTGGTAAAAGCAAATACGCAAATACCACTTTTCGATTATGCCTTTGAGAATAGGACAATGCTTGCTTAACAACATCTTCAATAGCGTACATGTGCATATGAGGAATGATACAGTTTCTCGCAGCCTGTGTTGCTGCATGTAAAGATATTGTCAACTGAATTTTTAGATGTTCTTCGCGCAATTTTTTTAATTGATTAACTGGACCAACTGTTGATACGGTAATGCCGTCGGTTGGAAAGTTAAGTCCATTTCTATCTCGAAGAATATGGATTGCTGCAATCAAGTTGTCGTAATTGAATAAAGGTTCTCCCATTCCCATAAAAACGATACGATTTACTTTTTGACGTATCAATATGACCTGTTGCACAATTTCAGATGGTGTTAGATTACGAACGAAACCATTGCGTCCGGACTCACAAAAAATACAGCCAACAGAACAACCAACTTGCGTACTTACGCAAACAGTCCCACCATCTCGCCGTTTAATAAAAACCGTTTCAATATACCTGTTATCTTTCAATTCATAAACATACTTTTCAGTATCGCTACTTTTATAGACTTTTTTTGTTGATATTGATAGATTTTCTTTGTGAAATGGCTGTTTATACAATTCCGTATATAAGGCTCTTGCTTTATCCTCTCCAATTACTTCCGACATTTCTTTGTAAGTAAATCCGTATGGGTCATTCAATATTTCCGTAGGTGTACTTTTAGGTAAGTGTTTCATTTAAATATCCTTCCTTTTCAAAATTAAAAAGTTTGTTTTTCAGAGTTTTTGATTATGATTTCTAGTTTTTCAACATCAACGATATGCGTTAATTTACATTTAGGGCAGAAAAGAGGAAAATTTCTTAATACCGTATTATAAAATACTTGAACCCTCGTCTTTCCGTTACAAATTGGACATTTTATCCAATATTTTTCAAGCATAATATTTCTCCTTTTGCGCAAAAAAATGCAGGTCAATTCTCAACATGAGCATTGACCTGCATTTATACATATAATACTACAACAAAATTAAGGCATAGTTTTTATACTATGTCTATACGTCGTTAGTTTTGTTGTATAGCATACGCAAAATAAGCATGACAAAAAAGCCCATATTGAAAATGGGAAAAATCTTTTTTGATTTCAATGCTTATCGAATACGCATGCTATGTAACATAAACATTCCCCCCTTTTATATAATATTATATACAAAAGCAGCTTGTTGTCAACATATATATATATGAATTATTTTGGCTAACTGATAGAACTATGTAGACATATCCAAGAAGAAAGGGGAACAGTAAAATGTAAGAGGGTGAATAACTATGGCAAAAAGACCAGTACCACGATACGACTTCAAGGCTTTTGGGGCAGCGATAAAGGCAGCGCGTGAGGGATGCAAGGAGAGCCGCAAGAAAGTAGGCGACGAAATGTTTATCTCGCCGCGCTACCTTGCGAACATTGAGAACAAGGGGCAGCACCCAAGTTTACAGATATTCTTTGAGCTGATACAGCGTTACCATATATCCGTAGACCAATTCCTTTTAGAAACGCCGCCGGAGAAGAACACGCAGCGGCGGCAGCTTGACGCGCTTCTTGACGGTATGAGCGATACAGGCATACGGATTGTAACCGCAACGGCAAAGGAGATTTCCGAAGTCGAAAAAGAGGGCGAATAGGAATGTCCGACTTAAAACTGAACAGGATTTAGAAAGCGTTGTAATCTTTTTTGAGGTTGCAGCGTTTTTCTTTTGCGTAAGTTTGGCAAAATCGCTTTTTCTCCGTAGTAGGTGATAAGAGCCTAAAGGATAAAAACATTCGTAGCAAGCATAGGAAGCGGGTACCCACTTCCGTATTTTCCCCCTCCCGCGCTGCGGCGCGTCGGTTGAAAATTGCTTGTTGGGAAGTGTCCCAAACCCTCGG
>OIZP01000890.1_pt1 | contig 16874 bp, 23 predicted proteins | sample 1588531 | NCBI WGS metagenome assembly OIZP01 (sample SAMN03283283) | human gut metagenome | biome: human-associated habitat; material: feces | host: Homo sapiens | place: Peru | collected 2012
CCCCCGATAAAGACGGCTATGCACAGGTCACAAAATTCAAACTGATCCGTGCCACAAAGGATGCCAAGGGGAATGTCCGTAAGCTTCCCTGGTACATCGAGGTCGAAAACGGGAAAGGAATCCCTGTGCAAAATGCCAATGGCGGAACCTACATGAAGCCTAATTCCTTTGTCAGTACGGGAAAAGCCTACGCAAACATGAGTGATCTGGATCTTTATGAATGCTTATCCCGCGTTGGATCTTACATTAACTGCTGGGAAATGGCTATGGCACCGTACCTTATCAAAAAAGCAAAAGAAGAACTGGCTAGCAGACAGAAAGCCGCATAAGAATGGGGATGCTTTTACAGATCCCCTAAGAAAGGAATCCTATGAACAATCCATTATCTTTAGGTACTATAAGAACCGTTGATGATCTTGGTAGAATCGTTCTTCCCAGACAAATCCGGGATAAGCTTGGGATTCATCCCAAGGATTCCCTGGAAATCCGCACTAGCGGGCAGACAATTCTGCTTAAAAAATACGAGGAAATGCAGACACTCTTATCTCTTTGTAATGAATATCTGGAAGCATTTGCCAAAAGCAGTTCTACTGCCTGTGCCATCTGCTCTACACAGTTTGTGCTGGCAGCAAGAGGGATCGCTCTTTCGGACAACTACCCTTTATCAGGTCCTGTCCGTAAGTTGATAAATGAGCTTCAGATCTATCACTATCAGGCTGCAGAAAAAATCCCGATATTCGACGGAAGCACCTACTATCTGGACAGTCTCTATCCCATCGGGACTGTATCAAAACCACTTGGCTGTGTTGTTTTATTTCACTTTAGACCCCAGACAAAGGAAGAAAGGGCCTGCGCCAAATATATCGCAGATATACTCACAAATATAATTTCAAAGGAGAATGCTTATGTTACGCAATAGAACAAAACACATCGTGAATGTTACAGGTACGCTTGCCAATGTTCTCGTTCCGGGAATGCCTGCCCTTTATCTCTACGAGGGACAGTGCATCCGAACGGCTGTGGTAAAGTCTATCCTGGAGGTTTCCACGGATTATGTCCGCTTCGAGACTTCCAGACGAATCTACAATATTTCCTTTACTGCGGATCCTTACCCAGTGACAGAACAAATTGCATAATTTAAGGGCTGTCATTACGACAGCCCATTGGAGGTATCCTATGCAGAATGATAAATATACGAAAAAGTATCCGGATACGGAAGAACTTCGCCGTCTCCTTCTGGTACTTAAGAATAACAAAGATCACATACCGGTCTCAGTTCTAAAATCAAAATATAAAAAAGGTTACAATGATCTGTGTGATAAAATCAGGTGTTCGGCCTCTGCTTACGCCCTGGAAGCATCACTTCATGGGCTTAAGGTGCACATCTCCTATGCTGATGAAATTGCTACGATTGTCACTAACGTGATCGCAAGCTCCGGTATTATGCATCAGTTTTCGACAGCCATCTACAAAAAACAGGATCTGGATCAATTTGTAAAGCTGACAGAGGACCTACGGGAAATGATTCTGACCTCTCTTTCCGTTTACCTGGATGCAGGAATTGTTGTCGATACATCACACAAAAGTAATGCTGCATAAGGTGTCCTTCGGGGCACCTTTTCTATTGTTATCTCTTTTCTTTACAAATTTGAATTAAACTAAATCACTGTGCGATGCCCTGCCAAGGCTGTGACGTGAGAGGCGAAATATGATAGGATGCAGGAAACAAGGCAAAGAGGCTGTAAAAAGCTTCTTTGCCTTTTGTATAGGGCGAAGTTGATGATATTGTGTAAATGAGGAAAAAAGAATAAAAGTAGTGAAATTATCCCATCCCAACTATGAATATGATGTACATTATCTGGTGAAGGCTTTTTATGCGGAGAACTAGGTCATGGTCATCACCCCGGAGACAAAACCAGAGAAGCAGGTAGAGCCGGAAAGAAACTAGCTTTTAATTATTTCTTGTTGTAGCATGCTTCCGCATAGTCCTCGTTAATATAAAGGGTACAGGTATAATTATCCAGGTAATAGGTTTTAAGTGTATAATCGGCTCCTGCCATATAGCCATGAATATCCGTTTCTGCCGGAAGTACATCATAGATTACAGAAAAGCCGTTTACGGCATTGTTTATGGTATAGCTAATATGGTTTTCCTGCATTTTCTTAGAAAAATCGGCTGCCCATGCAACCATGGCATTCTGAGTGCGTGGAGGGGTATCAAATAGATCCCATGACTCTATAAATGGGATACATTCACCGATTCTAAGACCTACCTGATATTCGTCTGCCAATTCCTTCCATGGTGCGATATAGGTATCATATACCTTATCCATATCCCAGCTTTCTCCATGCTCATCGACAAACCCCGGCCATATCATTTCAGAGGCATCTACCTGATAATAATCGTTTGGAGCCAGAAAGCTTCGTGGTTCGTAACAGTGGAAATCAAGATTAATCCCTGCTTCCGCAATCTTGCTCCAGTATGCATATTCTGTTTCTGTAAGTGTGTGGGCATCAGTTGATAAAGAAACGCCACGCTCCGGTGTTACAGACCATATAGAATTTGCCAGCATAATGAATTGGTCTGCCATAGCATCATTGGCTGCGCTGTCATTGTTTAAAGCACAATTCTCATTTTGTAATTCAAACGATAGATATTTAGCAGGCACATTACTGTATCGTTTTGCAAAGGCATTCAGCAGGTCGGCTTTTGCTTCATAGCTTTCTGCAGGTGCCAGATAATCCGGAGTAAATAGATTTTCTACGCTTCCGTCAGCGTTTGTGCAGTCAATACCATCAATATCATCGTCTAAGTATCCCATAAAACCAATGGAAATATGAATACCATATTTTAATCCCCAGCGAACTGCATTATCAAAATCCTCAATAATGGCATGGTTTACAGAGGAACGGTCCTCGCTGTAGTCCGGATATGCTAATACCGGAAGAGCAAACTGAAGTCTCATATAGTTCATTCCCAAATCGGCGGCAGCGGCAAAATCAGCTTCCCGATAGTTCCATGTAAGGTCAGTAGAATATATACTGTTATCTCCATCCGGATTTCCGATAAGATTATAGTTTTCCATACAAGCACCAATCCATTCATCGGAGGAACCGCTGGCATTCACCTCCGGTACGGCTGCGGCATTGGCAATCTCGCTGTCTGTAATCGGATTTTCAGTACCCAAGGAATCAATCGCTATGTATTCCGCCTCGTCCTCAAAGCTGTCATACAGACGTACCATGCGTAACAGTAAATCTGCTTTGGTCAGCTCAGTTTCCAGAAGCAGGGTTCCGGTTTCTAAGTCCTGTGGAAGAACGTATTGACCGCTGTAATGAGAAGCCAGAGCAATCGAAAACATAACGGCGATTGTTGAGTTGACTTCATTAGTTGTAATAGGTTCATTGCCATGAGCGGCTTCCTCTCTGTTATAAAATGAAAACTCACCGTTAGCGTTTTTAATAAAATTATCCCAATTGATACTGTGTGGGTCCTTATGCCAGTCTCCCGGCAACCATCTTCCAGAGCCAGCGTTATCATTTGCATTCGTTTTAGGAATACCGTCTTCGGAAAGATATGAAGCAATATAATATGCAGCCTTGGCAACGTCACTGTTACGGGCAGTACGGTCACTGCCGGATGCACATTCATCCCACTTTGTTATAACGGGAGCCTCAGCTCCTCTCAATTCCAGAATCTTAGCTCCCATATTTTCAAGGTCTGCAGTAGTGGCAGGAGCGGTTGGATCGTCCAGATAATCTGCACTGGCTAAGCCTAAGGTAATACCCCGTTGTACCTCAGGGTCTACCTGTGCGGGTTCCGGAGCTTCTGTCGTTACAGCTTCTGTCGTTACTGAAGCTGTGCTTTCTGTTGCTTCCGAAGATACTTCTGTATTATTGCTTAGGCCGCATGCACTAAGTCCCAGTACAAGAGTGGCAGACAATAAAATTGCCAGATATTTGCTCATATATAGTTTCCTCCCTCTTTGCATTATAGATATAATAAGTATACTATGAAATATAGGAAAAAGACAAGAGAAACAGCCATAAAGCAGCATTGATGGATTTTTGAAATTTTGTTGATGACAGGCATAGAGTATGGCAAAGATGAGTTCTTACTTCAAGTAAAAAGTGTGGATACTTACGGTATAAACTTAAAAAATTCTGAATGGAATGAATATCAAATTCAAATGCTAGGATATGAAAAAAATGCTGACCGTCTTGCTTATCATAACAGATTTCTATACCAAAAAAGAAGCGGTTGGACATTTATTCATCCTATATCGGAGTAGTTGTCCGCAGAAGTCTGGAGCGTACAGTAGTCAATACAGATGGGACGGTTACGTATAGCTTATTGCACGAATTTTACGAGACGAGCAATACGGAAACTCTTGATTACTGTATGGATGATTTCCATGGACTAATTCTACCTGCTATTGACCTTTATGGAAAATTAAGTGTGCAATTTTGCACATCATTTGATCGGCACAAATGTTATACTTTTACTTGAAGTACATTCATCAAAAGAAGCATACAATGAGAAACACAAATTTGCCGTAAAAGAAAAGAGACAACTACTTTCCGTTTCTACGGACTTCATTGTCTCTTTATTTGCTCATGATAGCATAAAAGCTCTCATCAATAAATTGTTCTTTTAGTTGATCTGGATTCTTTGACCGGGGTAGATCATGTTGCTGTTACTGATCTGTGGATTCCTGCGAAGCAGTTCCAACAACGATAGTTTATACCTAGCAGCAATCTTCACCAAAGTATCCCCTCTTTTTACAAGGTACTCTCCTTCCGTGAAAAGATCTGTCTCCCGCGGCATTGTATTCGTTACCGTGATCAAATATTCTCCGCCGCGTTTCAAGCCAAACATTGCCTGACCGGCTGTGTTCACACGGTAAGAACCGCAATATTCCAGTTTTCCGGACTTTGCATTGTACCGGTACAGGTTCGCATACTTTCCAGCATTCTCAGCTCCTGCATTCACATGCAGATTTACAGGTACCGCAAATGCTCCGCTGTCATAAATGGAAACCTGTATGTTCTTCGCACTTCCTGCTTCTTTCGTCTTACGAACTTCTGCTGAAAGCTTTCCTTCCGCAACCGTCAGGTTCAGAGGCTTGCCGCCATTCAATGCTCTCTTGTTTACATTCTGTCCACTGATACTCAGAGCAATTCCATTTCCACTGTGGAATGCCAGTGTCTTCTTCGTGCCTGCCAGCTGTTGCAAAACATTCACCGGAATCAGATTTTCTCCCTGTACGGAATAGTTCAGGTTGCCCTGGGTGGAAGCAGACAGATTCACATCCTTTGTTACTTGCTGCCAATCCACTGTTTTCTGTTCCGGAGTGCTGTCGGAGGAACCACTTCCCGAACTATTGTCCGGAGCCGGTGTCGTTGTAGGCTGCGGTGTTACAGAAGGCTTCGAAGACTCCTCTGGTTTCTGACTTCCTGCCAGTTCCTGATCCTCGGTTATAAAATAGGTACTGAAACTTCCGGTTTTGCATTCGATAGTACCTGAGAAGTTGCTGCCCTCAAAAGCATATAACTTTTCAATGGTTCCGTCCTGCTTGATATGGAACAGTGCAGGCTTATTATATGATGCCAGATTGTCCACATACAGACTTACCTCTTTCTCCGGTTCCACTGTTTCTGTATCATCCTGAATCAATGTAATATCCATGGCAGTCACCTTGGATGTCCTGTCCGTCAAGGCTTGCATGATTTTCTGCATTTCCGCTTCATCCGACTGCTTGACACAAGGGTAAGTCTCTTCACCGATTCCGTCCGCTCCCACCTGAATGAGCAGCGCTTCGTCACCTATCGGTGCACTGGTTCCGTTGAACGTCTCCTCATTATGCTGTGTCAGTGTCTTGGGATAACAGGTTCCCTCAAAGACACCATAGCCCTGATAACCCTGCAGTTCCAGGACTTTCGCTACAAATTCACCGGCATTGATCACCTGTCCGGCACTTACCATGGATCCGTAAAAGGTCTCGGGTATGGGTTTCGAGTCAATCGCATGCTTATCATAATAGCGGGCAATATAATTGATATTGCCAGTTACAGAGGCGTTTCCCTGATAGCTTTCATTTAGTGACAGACATCCCACATTACCGGTGACTGTAACCTTGGCTCCCACGCTGCTGGCACTGGTGAAAATAATATTACCGCCATTGTCTCTTAGGAATATGGTGTTTCCCTCTTCGTCTTCACCGGCTCTGCCATACTGTTCAAAGCAGGTCAGATCTAGCGTAACGTTACCGTTTACCGTCACGTCACCGCTAATCAACTGTAATCCATACAGATCCGTGCTGAAGGTATGTGATTTTCCGTCTGCGATACAGACAATATCCGTTGCCTGACGGTTCTCATCCCGTACCTCCTCATCATCGTCATAAAGCAGATATTTTACAGGATAATGGAAATCATTGGTAATTGGACCACCATTCGGCAGATAATAATATCCTTGATAGTACTTATCACTGGGAATAGGATGACCACTCTCATCATACTTTCCGATGACACGCCATTCATTTTCCGCCAGGTTCTCGACAATATTGTTGGGATAACTCCACACACCATCCCTATACTCCTCTTGAATCAGTGACTGATCCATAAAATAATAGGCTTTTCCCACATAATTATAACCGCTCTTGTCCGCATGCTGCGTGGTATAAGGCACCAGACCGTCTGCGCATACATCCCCAAGCACTGCCTTACCGGTCACTTTTCCGTTTCCGTAGATGACCGTATTCACAAATGCATTCGAATCTCTGACGACCAGATCCAGTGCAGCGAAGGGGTTATCCTCTGTATTGGCAATCTTCGTTCCCGCTGCGTCACAGGTAATGGAAGCACTGCAGACAAATTCCTTACCGCCCACAGCTACTGCAGGAACGTAATAGAACACATCCGGATTCTCATCATCCGGTGTTGCTGTCTTATCCATAGTGACCGCCGTCAGGGTTCCGTCTCCGAAAATATACAGGCTGCCGTTAACATCCAGTGCAATGCCTTTCTGTGCCGACACATAATTTTCTCCTGTCAGAGTCAGGTCCAGAGGAACTCCGACACCCTCATCCGTAGCAAAGAATCCGATAGCACCTTCTCCGTCCGTTTCCGGTGATTCGTAAGTAAAATTATTTAATTCGATCTTTGCATTACCACCCGACGTAGCTGCCATATAATGGAAGTTATAATCCTCCCCTGTGGTCTCCTGCAGTTTCCCATCCACCACCTTCAGATAAATCTCCGGTTTTCCAAACAGCGTGCCATCCGGCTCAACACAAATTCCACCGGTATAAATTATCGGTTCCTCCGATGATCCTGATTCCTCCGATGATCCGTTCACTTCTAACCCTGTTTCCCCCGATAATCCGGTTACTCCTAACACTGTATTATATGGAGCTATTTCATTACCCGATTCGGTAACTGCAGTTGTCTCCTCAGCGTTTACCGTCAGACTGCCGTAAGGCAATACTATGGCAGCCAACATGGAACAGGTCAGCATCATTGCCGTTTTCCTGCCAAATTCCCGTGAAAACAGTTTCTTAAAATAATTCATCCATTCCCCTCCTTTACATTGTATGAATGTGAATTAATATGTTTTTAATTATTTTATCATTTAATTATCTTTTTTACAATGTCTTGTACATTTTTTCGCTTTTTTTTAACAAATTTTTCGACTCTTATCGGCTTTTTTCGACAAAATTCGATGTTTTTTGTATGAACTCTGTATTTATTCACATATATATAATAGGGAATCAAATAAAAGGAAAATAAAATATGACAGTGAAAGAAAAAGAACAAAAAATCAAAGAGTTACACGAACGTTTAGACTGGTATTATGACTGTGCATCAGACGAGGAATTTGACACTGATGAAGTAATATTTCTGTTGCATCAATTAGATCAACTGGAGCCTATTGAGCCACCTCCCTGGAAATCTGATGAGGAGGCTCTGGCTGACTTTTGGATGTATGTTAAGGAGCGTGAGGAAGAAGAACTCATACTATCTCAGTTTATAAATAGCATTCCTCTAATGTGACCAGTGGGAGTCGAACCCACGTGTTCAGATCCACACTCTGACGGACTTACCACTATCCTATGGCCACAGTACCTCCTGTGGGACTTGAACCCTACATCTCTGGCTTGAGAGGCCAGTATCCTAACCTTTAGATTAAGGAGGCATAAGCGATCCCAGCGGGACTTGAACCCGGCATCTCTGGCTTGAAAGGCCAGTGTCCTACCTTTTAGACTATGGGATCATAGCACTCGTATCAGGACTCGAACCTGAATCTACCGGTTCGTAGCCGGTTATTCTATCCATTGAACTATACGAGCTTATTATGAGGCACTCACTTGATGCCTCTTTTTTCTATTCATGCACTGATCTGTACCTTGGCATCTGTATCAACAACGATGATCTGATCCATGGTTACATTAAAAATGGCTGCTAGTACTACCAGGTTATCCAGTGTTGGCATTGCGACTCCATTTTGCCACTTATATACTGCCTGTGGCGTCGCAAATCCAAGAATATCTGCAAGATCTCTTACAGAAAGTCCTGCACTCTTTCTAAGCCTGGTTATATTCATTCCTGTTGCAGACATATTGATGGTAGGAATTGCTATCATTTCTTCTCCTTTCCGGTCCTGCCGTCATTCATTTTTCTGCAGAGACCCTATCTATAAATATCTATTTAGCGGTAGTGCTCCTCATGGGACTCGAACCCACAACCTACCGGTTAAAAGCCGGTTACTCTACCAATTGAGTTAAAGGAGCATAAAAAAATACCGCCTGCCCTCATCTAAGGTAAGCGGTACGTTCAAACTGGTTTCTATTTTCCGTATCCTTCCAGCTACTCTCCCAGTCCGGATACGATATCAAAAACACAATTTCCTCGTTTCGACTTCGCCCTAAATAAGCGCACAGATGTAAAGCTCCACTCATGTTCTTTGAGCAGTGCCATCGGTTTGCGTTCCATATTGCGATGTTCAAAACGATTCATTGTAATCATGTCTTTTCCTTTCTGGAGACCTCTTTCGTCTCCGCTTATCTCTTTCTATCACATACAATAACACAGAATTTTGCACTTGTCATTATACCTGTAATATAAAATGTGCTACTTAAAATTCAGTACCCACCTGCCCTCTGACATATAATATATCAGCTTTGCAGGAAGCTGCCTCCCTAAAATGACAATCGTACAATCAAACTCTATGGAGGGAATACCTGCATAGTTCTTTCGTTCCTGGGAGTGTATCTGTAACTGTTTGATGGTCCGGATCTCCCCATCCTCATCTTTTACTTTGATATATCTCGGAAGCAGATCCCCATCTGCCGTAAACCAGCAGTCACACGCCACCTCCCACTGGGATCCCTTCACTTCTCCTGCATTCGGCGTACTCGTATTTGTGCCGATTCCAAAAGCCATGAATTTCACCCCTTTCCATTACTGCACATCTACTTTACTATAATCTACCGTTCTCTTTTCCCTGGAGATGCCTCCGGACATATGATCTATGGGACTGTCTACAAATACTGCACGTTTTACGGCATCAATCCCAAATCGCTCTCTGATTTCATCCAGCGTTGCATCTGCCTTTGCAAGCTTATCGTAATCTGTCTCGTCAAAGAGATCTAACTGCCTGAAAATATCTCCATCCAGCACTTTCCCGGTATGCACTCCAAGGTGCCTGATCGGTTCCCCATTCCACAGTTCCTGAAACAATCCACACGCTGTCTCATAAATCTTGATGGTAAGGTTTGTACTGTTCAAAAGCTTCTTCTGATGCGAAATATATGACAGATCTGAGTACCGGATCCCCACTGTCACCACTTCAATTTCCACATGATCAGCACGTAGCCTGCTTCCAACCGTCTCAGATAACCCAAGCAACACTTTTTTTGCAGTATCATAATCTCTGACATCAAACGGAGTCGTTGTGCTATTGCCATATCCTTTGTTTGCCGGAGCCTCATTTAGCACCGGAGATTCATCCATGCCGTTGGCAAACGCCCAGACAATTTCTCCCTGCTTCTTCAGTATCTTCCGTAGCCATACAGGATCTGCCTGTGCCAGTTCTCCGATGGTCGTGATCCCCAGTGCAAGAAGCTTCTTCGTGGTTGCTCGGCCCACAAAGAATAGATCAGATACCGGCAGGGGCCACATCTTTACGGGTATCTCCTCCGGATATAACGTGTGCACCCTGTCCGGCTTCTGAAAGTCAGATGCCATCTTAGCCAGTAATTTGTTTACCGAAATTCCAACGTTTACTGTAAATCCCAGTTCTTCCCGGATCCTGTTCTTGATCTGTTCTGCAGTCTCTTCCAGAGTGCCAAACAGATGATACGAGCTGCTCATGTCCAAGAATGCCTCATCAATGCTGTACTGTTCCACTACATCCGAATACTCCCGTAGTATCTCCATAAATGCCCGGGAGCATTTCTCATAGAGGTTATAATTTGGCGGCACCAGTACCAGATTTGGGCACTTTCTCTGCGCTTCCAGAATCGTCTCTCCCGTGGTCACCTTATATTTCTTCGCCGGAATGGACTTCGCGAGAATAATCCCATGCCGCATCTCCATGTCTCCACCCACTGCGGATGGAATCTCTCTTAAATCCACCACACCACCTTTATGATGCAGGCGATAAACCGCCTCCCAGGATAAGAAGGCGGAATTAACATCTATATGATATACAATTCTTTTCAAACGTGTGTTTGCCTCCTGTAATGGCATTATAGCAAACACACGTTCTGTTTTCAATAGGGAAATCTATCCTAAAAAAGACTTAGCTGTTCAAATTCCGTACTTTTTTCAAGCTGCTCCGGAACTTTCTTTAGAATATTATCATAAGAATGCAAATCCCCCAAGATCCAGGGGATGATTTCATTGTTATCAAGAATTAGAGGCATCCTGTCGTGTACCGGTTGCATAGACGTATTGGCTGCTGTTGTAAGAATGACAAAACGGTCTTCATTCTGTTCCAGGTTATAAAATCCGGCAAACCACATGAGAGATTTGTCCTTCTTCCGGAAGGTGTATTTCTCTTTTTTGGCATTCCACTCATAAAACCCTGCCGCTGGAATAGCAATCCTCCTGTGTTCCACGCTGTCCGCAAACATCTTTTTTTCAAGAACGGTTTCGGTTCTGGCATTGATAATAAGCTTATCATCCTTCGGGATTCCCCAACGGATTTTTTCAAGCTGAATTTCATGGTTTCTGCCTGCAATCACCGGTGCCAGATCCGCCGGATGTATGTCACCTGTCTGCAGCATGGTAAGATCCGCCCTGTTATGCACCTTTGCATCCACCAAGCGGATTACTTTTTCAATCTCTTCTACTGTTTCGTCATCCATATAATACCGTCCACACATAATGATCTCCTAATAAGCTACTCTACCGTGGGCACTATGAGGATTGATAAAGAGAGGGCACGAGCCCTCTCTTTATTTTTCTCCATAGTTCTCGATAGCATCCGCTACGAACAGTTAATCTTTCTATCCAGATCTACCCCATCTGCTTTGCAGCTTTCATGTACTTCATGGTATAACTTTTCCACTTCTGCCTTCGGAAATGAATGGAATACACTACATAATCCTTCCAGATCAATACCGCATCGTACCATGCCTTCCACAGCTCTCATATCCTGTTCTTTCACTTATGTTCCCCTCCCATATTTCGGATTGTATCTCATTCCGGTTTTAATCCTGCCAGATCCATAAATTGCTGCTTCCTTACAGCATATTCCTGCTTTCTTTCATCCGGAAGCTTTCGGTATATCTCTTCAAAGCCTGCTTCCGCATCCTCTGTCCCATATACAGGCTGCATAACTTCACTGTAAAGCCACTCATCCCACAATGCTTCAAACAGTTCTTCTGCATTACGATATACCTTATTTTTATCAAAGCAGGATTTCTGATCCCTATAATATGTTAAGTATACAAATCCAAATTCACCTGCATCCAAGACACAAGTATCACCTAACATATCATACAATTCCCGGAAAGCTTCTGCAACCTTTTTACATTTGTCATGCTCTTCTTTTGAGTACTTTTCTCCCATACATAAATACCTCATTTCTAGGAATACTTAAAATGCTACATCTGCTTAATCGCTATATTTGACACCATGTCTTAAAAAACTTCTTTAATTATATTCCATAGTTTAACACATATTCTATGGTTTATTCCATTATTATTCTATACACGATACCATAAATTATAGAATATTTATGAGAGGTATTTATGTATAATCGAGACGAAATTGGAAAACGCATAAAAGCGGCCCGGCTGGAAAAGCATCTGAGTCAGATAAAATTTGCAGAACTTATCAATGTCTCCACTCCCTACTTAAGTGACATTGAAAATGGGAAAACAAATCTTTCTCTCGAAATTTTCGTGCGGATTGTAGAGGCACTTCAAGTATCGGCTGACTGGCTTATTATGGCAGACACACCCCAAAGCATCGAGTGTTCTTCTGCAGAGCTGAATCATCTGTTATCCGATTGCTCTGTAAATGAATCCAAAGCCATCCTAAAAATGGTGGAAGATCTCAAAAGTATTTTACGATCCAAAAAATAGGACTGATGGTTTTTCACCAAACCATCAGTCCCTTCCTTTTGGCATAATTTGTTGCATTGTCAGAATTTATTGCTTTGAAAATAACGCATCATTTTTTGAGAGAAGATATACACAATACTGATTCATACTGATTCCCTCTCTCTGCGAGTGCTCTGCTAAAGATCTGTGCAGGCTCCTCGGCATCCTTAATTTGAACTGTCCGGAATAGTCCTGCAAACTATTTGGCTCTGGAATCTCTACCCCTTCCTCTAACGCAGCTTCTATCCATGTTTTTTTTGCGTCCGCTGCATTTGCTATGGCACTTTCCAACGTTTCTCCACAGGTAATGCATCCCGGCAAATCCGGAAAAGATACTACAAATCCGCCTTCTTCCTTATCTTCGACAATTTCCATGCGATAGGACATTTTCATATAATCATTCAGCGTCTTCATCATTCTTCGCCTCGCTTTCCACGATCTCTCTTACCAGCTCAACATATATTTTTTTAATTGGTTCATGCTTCGGTATGGTGATCGGCATACATCCCGGCTTCCTAAAAGTATAATGACTGCTCCCACTTTTTGGCGCATTCATTTCATAGCCACAACTCTCCAATACCTTTCGTAACTCATCAAACCGAAGATCCTTTGATAAATTGCATATACGTGTTATCAATTTATCCCATTTGGACATTCTGTATTCCTCCTATATTATACATGGTGTCATATATGGTGTCAATCATTCTGGAATCATCATAACCCATATCTCCACTTTTAACTATCATCTGTCCACCAGATATTATTACTTTGAAAACTTTATATCCTTTATTCTTTTGGATTTTTTTTCTTGTAACGTACCACGTATCTTCCTCGTTGCAGATTCTCGAAGTTAAAATACAATACTTTTCTATGCAACGCAAAATAACGAATATCGTGAATATGAATATCTGATCCTTGTAGCATCGCAGTATAAATCATCCTTCTATAACGATGAAGTGTATCATGAAAATAAAAGCCTAGTTCATCTGCGACCAACATATTTTTTGTTTCATCAGATATTTCCGGGAGTCTACCATCAAGATCAACATAGACTGTCTTTCCACCTATTTTTTTATCCAACAGCTCGATTTGATTCCCTTTAAGATTTTCCTCCCGTAAATCCATAAGCTGCGTATGTCTGATTCCGGTTTCTACTAAAATTCTAAAATAGGCAATTCTTTCCTGTTTTTGCTCACTTCGTATTGTCTTCTCTGCAGTCTCTATTCTGCTTGCTATTTCAGCCAAACGAAGCAGCATACCGTCACTTGCTGATCTCTCACGTCTTCTTGAGTGTCTATAATAATAAACAATATTGCGGAATTTTTCTAAATCATCATAGTATATCTGGCGGAATCTACAAATTCTAACGGCATCGTATTCATTCAAGGTCGGATCCCATTCCACAATTTTTTTAATATACTTTCCCATATCTTCTAGTTTGGGCTGCTGTTGTGCCATCTCCGTCCAAATTTCTAGTGGCAAATCTTTATTTTCTGACATATTTCTACCTCCTCACCATAAGTCCATCCAGCTTCAGACCCAAAAGTCCTACAAAATACCACTCTCCGGACATTTAATCTCTACCATATAAATACTCTCTTACTCATCATTTCCCTGATTTTCTTCCCATTTTTTTACAAGCCGGTAAAAGCTGTCCTTTTTAAGTTCTAGGATTGTCATTGCTTCTTTGGAGCTGATGTGTTTTTCTTTCCACTTGCCATACCACTCTTCCCAGTTATCCGGATAGGTTACTCTGGGCCGTCCCAAGTGTCTGCCCTGTTCCTTGGCAACTTCGATGCCCTGCCGCTGCAACTCATGCCGCTCCTCCCAGTCACTCTCTGCCACATATGATAGTAGTGCCAGCACCACATCCGATATTACCTGTCCCATCAGATTCTTGTCCTTGGATGTATCTAAGATCGGCATATCTGCTACCCGAATGTCCATGTGCTGCTCCTTTGTAATGTGCTGCCATTCGTGATAGATCTCCACATAGTTTCTACCAAATCTCTTTAACTCCGTAACAGTAAGCCGGTCTCCCTCACGCATAACGTGGTTCACCAGCATATCATATACTTCTCTGCAAAACGTATGCCCGGATTTCTTCTCCACATAAATATTTCGCTGATCGATTCCAAGCTCTAACAACTTTTTGATCTGTCTGTCCGGGTTCTGCTCTTTTGTGGATACCCTTACATAACCAAAGTCCATGTTCTCACCTCTTTCCTGTCTATAATATGTGTCGCTAAAGGTATACCTTTTAAGACTCTTTTTTCCCGCCTGGTTCCGGCATAAAAAGTGTCGCTAAAGGTCGGTTTTGCTTTTTGCGATGTCGCAGGTCTGCTACACCACCTTTAGCGACATATTATCTTATACGCCAGGGCACCCTTATTTCTTACAGCTTATCCACAAAAAAATTTTATATGGTGAACATCCGGATGCACTGCAGGAGTGCTGCACACAATTCCTGGTACAGATCTTCATCAAATATCCCAAGTTCCATGGCGTTCTTAATAAGAAGTGGCCGGTACATCCGGTGGATCTGCCGGATGGCTTCCGCCTCTCCTTCCTTGGCTCTTCTTAGCAGGTCTTCAAAATTCATCACGCTTCCCCTCCATTTCTTTTCGCAGTTTTGTGATAATGTAGAAATAGACGGCTTCCGCCTGCTTTTCCGTCATTCCAAATTTTTCTCCGATCTCCCGGAAGGTAAGTTCCCCAAAAAGCCTCGCAAACAGGATCTTCTTATGCCTCTCCTTGAGTCCATCCAGTGCATGGAATAATCCCCTGCTTTCTAACGTTGTGATAAACTCTTCAAAGCGTTCCCAGTCCATCACAATAAATGCTGACTGTTCCACCTGGTAATCGTGATACTGGATTTCAAAATCCAGGTAGCTTTTATAGCTCTGATCCTCGAAAACAATCTCCTTTGCAAGGATTCTATTTCTTTTTCCAAAATAGCTTGCTTTTCTGTTCGCGATTGCCGCCTGCAGATACGCTGTGAAGCGGTTCTGGATCGCATCTGTATATCTGTCCTTCATTTTCTCCTCCGTATGATTTGTATTTTTCTGATCACGCGGAGGATGGCGGTCCCCTGATTCGGACAAAAAATAAGAAAACACTCCGATGCTTTTTAAGCTTCGGACTGTCTTCTTCATGCATGGTACTATATGAACTTATCTTTTGGTATGCTGTTACCTTACCCGAATGGGTGCAGACTGCTGCAGAATAAACAACTCTTTTTTTAGCAGCTTGGGATTCCCTCCAGACGCAAAAAAGTCAGCCAATACTCTCTACCGCCCCATACTTATAATACTTAGAGGTATGAGGCCGTTATAGGAAACTATTAGTTTCCTTTTTGGTATGTTGTCTGCTTTTTTACTTTTCTTTGGTATGCTCTTACACTACCATTAGGGAGGTGGACAGATGCCTTTATTATTCGATGATAACAAACTATTCAGCATTCAGCTAAAAGACGCACGCAAGAATATGAACCTCACGCAGGCCAAATGTGCAGAATACTTAAATATCTCCACAACGTTTTATAAAGAGCTTGAAAGAAACCAAAGTAGCCCCAGTCTCGAACTTTACTATAAAATTTGCCGGAATATGCACATATCTGCGGATTCCTGCATCTTCCCCCAAGACCGGACTACATCTGCGTACAATGACCTGCTGTTGCTAATTTCCCAGTGTTCAGAGTCTGATCTTAATGTCTTACGTGCCACCGCCAGAGCTCTGATCGAGGAATCAACTTCAGCCAGCAAAATATCATAAATAAATACCTCTATATTATATATATGGTAAGTGCAGCCCATTTCTTACAAACAGGCTGCACTTTTTTGCTTTTAGTTGATTGCATTAGTAACTTCTACTGCCACGCTTTAGAAAAAGAATTGCACGACTAACTTCTGCTTTCTCTTCCTTCTGATGTTCCTCACAGAACCTTCTCTCACAATTTTAATATTTTATATAAAACAAAACTGGCAGACACACATAACTTGTATCTGCCGGTTTTTTATTGATGATTTTGAAAAGCACTGAGGGATGCCATGATACCTTGCATCGCAGATTCGTCGAAGCCTATTAACGGATCCTCTTCTGTGATCTGCTCTCTTGGTTCGTTTCCCGGCTGTAAGGAAGCTGTTTCCGGTTGCACCACAGGTATCTTCCCGTTAGCACCCTGCTCACGCATGATCTGCAACACAATGCTTTTGATTGTTTCATAATCATAGGACACTGCCCCACCTGTCTGCGGTACTT
>OIZP01000893.1_pt1 | contig 16835 bp, 12 predicted proteins | sample 1588531 | NCBI WGS metagenome assembly OIZP01 (sample SAMN03283283) | human gut metagenome | biome: human-associated habitat; material: feces | host: Homo sapiens | place: Peru | collected 2012
ATTCGATAAGAATGGTGTGTATCTGCCAATGAAGAAAATTGGAAAAAACAATCCCAAAGCAGAGCAGATTGAAGCGAATAATCGGGTTCGTACCATGTGGAACCAGACGGTGGACAGGGCATTGGTCAGCGGTGTGCCGGAGGAACAGATTTTAGAAGTGAAACAGAGTGAAATCGGACAGACAGCAAAAGCGTCTATTCAGAAGTCAGGGAGAAATCCGGCACTGTTTAAAAGCCTGATTATGACGGCTATATATGCTTTGGAGCTTCTGATTAGTAAGGTGTTTAAAACAGCTTTGGAAAAGGCTGATAAGGTGACGGAAGGGGGTGTAAAGTCAGAGCCGGAGCAGATGAAAGTTTGGGCAGTCAATGAGCTTGTGATGGCGAAAAGTGAACCAATACCTGAAATGCCGAAGAAGTCCAAACTTGCTTCCAAGTATCCAAGGCTTGCGGATATTTATAATAAGCTGGAGAAGCAGAATGAAACCATTTATCATAGGGAGCAACAGCTTACAAGTGTTGAGAAGGAGATTGCCGGAACAAAAGGGATTTTCAAGGGAAAACAGCGTAAGGAGTTGCAGGAGCAGGCAGAACAGTTAATGATACAGATAGCCAATATGAAACAGTATTTGTCAAGTATCGTGCAGAGTTATGGCTATAACAATGTAAAGGAGTTCTTGGCTGAATACCATACCTGTAAAACTGAATACTGCGATTATCAGTCTGCAGTTGCAAGGTGGGAACAGCAGGCCGGAAATAAGGCAGAGTCGGACAGCTTAAAAGCAAGGCTTCAAAGAAAGGCGCAAGAAGTAAAGGAACGAGAAAACAACAGACAGAGCCAGCATTACCGGAGCGATAGAGGTGGCAGATAGGAAAATATATAATCATATTGACAAACAAGACCACAAGTGATAGTCTCTAAATAAGACTACTGCTTGTGGTCTACTGGCTTTAGGAGGATACATATATGGATATTCAATTAGGTGTTATTGAGGCAAGATATGCAGATATGATTTGGGAGCATGAACCAGTTACTTCATCGGAACTGGTAAAGATGACGGCAGTGGAGTTTAACTGGAAGCGTACAACTGCACACAATGTTTTGAGAAGATTGATTGATAAGGGATTGTTTCAGAATGAAAACGGACTGGTAACAGCCGTAATATCCAGAGAGGATTTTTATGCCAGACAGAGCAGACAGTATGTAGAAGACACCTTTGCGGGTTCTCTTCCGGCATTTATTGCAGCATTTACGCAGGATGCAAAACTGACACCGAAAGAAGCTGAGGCAATTCGTAAGATGATTGACCAGGCGGAGGAAAAGTGAGTATGGGAGTAATTTTCTTAAATCTATTGAATATGAGCATCACAGCCAGTTGGTTGATTTTAGCAGTATTAGGTATTCGACTTTTATTCAGGAGAATACCTAAGTGGATTACCTGTTTATTATGGGGTGTGGTAGCAATCAGACTGATATTTCCGTTTTCCATAGAAAGTGGATTTAGTCTGCAACCAAGTGCAGAGCCTATCAGAACCAGTACCATGGTAGAGGGAGAACTGATACCTTATGTGCCGTCCGTAGACAGTAACATAGGTGTTGTAGAAAATACTGTAAATCCTTTATTGGCAGAAGCCTTTGCATATCAGGAAACAGAAAGTGTGGCTCCATTACAGATAGCGACAGGAATCGCAGGAAGTGTCTGGCTGTGCGGAATGGTAGTACTTCTTATTTTTGCACTGGTGAGTATGATAAAATTACTTCTATGTGTAAGGGAAGCTGTGTGCTATAAAGAAAACATCTATATTTGGGATACAGTAAAGTCCCCCTTTATTTTGGGAATTATCAAGCCAAGGATTTATCTTTCTTCTGCTATAAATGAGGAGAAAATGGATTTCATTCTTGCACATGAAGGGGCGCATTTACGAAGAAAAGATCATTTGTGGAAGCCTTTTGGATACCTGCTTTTGTGCATCTATTGGTTCAATCCTTTGTGCTGGATTGCCTATATTATGTTGTGCAAGGATATTGAACTGGCTTGTGATGAAAAAGTAATTAAGGATATGAGTTTTGGGGATAAGAAGGAGTATTCGAGAGTATTGTTGTCCTGTGCTACACAGAGACGTTTGGTTTCGGTATGTCCCTTGGCTTTTGGAGAAGTGGGAGTGAAGGAAAGAGTGAAAACCGTATTGAATTATAAGAGACCGGCATTTTGGATTACCATACTGGCTATTATAGTATGTATTATTGTTGCGATTTGCTTTCTGACGAATCCACAAAAAGAATACTCTGTTAGAATTACAATCCCGGCAAGTAGTACAGAAGAAATTGTTTATCAGGAAGATTTTTTCTACTCAGGAGAAGAAATATCTCCAACCAGTAATAAGATTACCATTTCTCTAAGTGAGGGGATGGGAGATACAGAAGTGGTATTAAAACCGATAGAAGTCAAGGAAGAGAATGTCTATGAACCGATCTATATTACCCACGGCATGCCTGTTAAATTGGATGTGGAGAAGGGTGCATGGTATAAAATCGGTGTAAATATGCAGAATCCCACAGCAGAGGATATTGATGTTTATGTTACGGTTCGCGGTGTAGAGGTGAGAATTGAATCTAAAACAAAGGGTGAGAATGATTCCAATGGAGAAAGTGCTGAAGAGCAGAATTCAGTAACACCTCAGAATTTGGAAAGACCACAAGAACCGGATGCGAATGAGGACGAGGTCTATGAAGAATTGAACCGGGTGGTTAGTACCATTGGTTTGGAGAATGCTTATCCATGGAATAATACAGTAGAGTTTAAACCGAATGCGGATGTTCTCATTAAAATGGCAAGTGATGGGTCGGGTCGGTTTGAGATTTATGGTATTTTGAGTGAAAAATATGGAAGCTACGGGCTTTTGCTGAATGATTGGATAGGTGGAGAGCAGAATTGGAACTTTGCCCTTGTTCCCTGGTATTATTCAGGGAATCCTTCGGAACAGCCCATTTTAGAATCAGACGGGAAGGGAAGATACATTTTTGCATATGTGTATGATTACGATGATGTCCCATTGTGGCATGAGTGCGTTTTGGATTGTGGATATGATACCGGGCATATGGAGTTAATTCCCGAGAATGAATATCGTGCCATGTTGTTGGAAGAAGAGCAGACAGCATTACCTTTTGAAAGTCAAGGAGAAAATGGTAATAATCCAGAAGAAAAACCTATAGCCCCAACTGCTATGGTAGATACTTCAGTAATCGCCAGTATTGTAGTAACAAACGGCAATACGGGAGAGAAGATAACAATTACGGGAGAAGATACAAATAGTCAGGAATATTATAATTATCAATATTTACTAAAGCTATACTCGCAGTTGGATTTTACAGCAGAATGTGCAGAAAATGCAAGGGTTGGTTATCAATATAGCATGAAACTGCAGGATGCAGAGGGAAATAAATTGCAGTCGGTAACGCCCTATAAGGATGGTTTGACAGTTGACAGCTTTTTTTATCAGTACGGTCTTGCAGACAATGGGGCAGATGCTTCGTTAAGACTAATGGAGTATTTGGAGCACATTTTCTATCCGGAGAAAACATCAATGGCAATGTCTTTCAACGAAGCTCCAGTGAATACTTTGCCGGATGTGACTATGATAATGATCAAATATAAAAATTATGAGGGAGATATTGAAATTATTAATGGAAGTGACGGTGAACTTCAAACAGGTGAATGGTTTTGCATTCAGAAGTGGGAGGAGGGATCTTGGCATCGGGTAGATGAACTGATAGAAGGAATATGGAAAGAGGTTGCCTATCGTCTTCCGGCTGGAGAAACAGCAGTTTTGCAGACCAGTTGGAAAACGTTGTTTGGGGAATTGCCGCCCGGCAAGTACCGTATTATAAAAAAAGTATATGTAGAGGCGGCTGATAGAACGGATATACACTATCTGGCAGCAGAGTTTGAAATTAACAAAAATAATTAGTTGTTTTGTATGAACTGGTGGCTTTTTGGTAAGCATTCTGTAAACTGATATTAAGTGCAAAATGTATATTAACTAGTCAGGAGCAAGTATTCCGGTGCCAAAACGGTGCCAAGAAACCATGCAAATAAAAATAGACCATGTAAATCAACGAAACTATGCAGATTTCAGCCATAAAAAGCATAGAAAATATGTTGAAAAACGCTATTCAGATAACGTGAAGGTGGTAGAACCGTTGGTTCCGGCCGTGTAGCTACTATCATCGAGTAATTGTGCGTTAGCAATGAGAAGCATTAAATAAGTGTAAAATAGTCCAGAGCAAGCTTGCTTGCTTCTGGGCTTTTTTATGCTTATGGGAATGCGGCGAATGCCGCATTCATCGAGGAAACACGCAGTGTTTTCGAGATATGCTTCTCATAAATTTACAGCCCTTTGTATACAAGGGGTTGAGCCTTTTTGCTTGGGGTGATGTTATATGCGTTTGGAATGAGTAAGTTCTTTTATAGAGTGTTACATATAAAGTGGTTGTATCTTCAATTAAAAATTGGTTGACAAAAATGACTACTGATAGTAGACTATAAATAAAAGACTACACACAGTAGACAAAAGGGGTGATCATATGAGTGAAATAAGATTAGGAGCAGTAGAGTCCAAGTTTGCAGATATCATATGGAATAATGAACCATTGCGACCAGTAGAATTGGAGAAACTCGCGGAAGCTGAATTGAATTGGAAGCGGACGACTACTTTAACTATTTTAAAAAGGCTATGTGAGAGAGGAATTTTTCAAAACAAAGATCGAATTATTACTTCCTTAATCAGTAGAGAAGAGTTTTATGCTCTCCAAAGTGAAAAGTTTGTTAATGATACTTTTGAAGGTTCGTTACCGGCTTTTTTGACTGCATTCGGTTCCAGAAAGAAGTTATCGGATAAGGAAGTGGAAGAATTGAAAAAGGTGATAGATAGTATGAGGAGGTGAGTGGATGGATTGGTATGAATTATTACCGAAGATTTTGAATATGAGTCTTACAGCAAGCGTTATCATTGTTACGGTGCTTATACTCAGAGTGTTGCTGAGACGGGCACCCAGGATATATTCCTATATGTTATGGACAGTTGTATTGTTTCGTCTGCTTTGCCCTATCACTATAAATACTCCCTTATCGGTATTGGGTTTATTTGATCCCCCAATTGTGGAAACAACTGATAGTGTGAGTCAGGTTGCATATATTCCGAACAATATCGTTCATACAGAGAATCCAGAAGTGACATTACCAGTTCCGGTATTGGACAATGCTATAAATAATGCGTTGCCACAAGGGGCGGAACAGCTTGTAGCAGATCCTTTGGAGGCGCCTGTCAGCATTGCGACCTATATATGGCTGGCTGGAATCGTGGCTATGATAGGCGTTAGCATGATTTCTTATGTTAAGTTACGAAAGAGTCTGGTTGGAGCAGTGCGGGTAAGGGGTAATATTTATGTTGCGGACTACATTACCACTCCTTTTGTACTTGGCATATTCAGACCGCGTATCTATTTGTTATCTTCATTAAGCGAACAGGAACAGGAGTATATTCTAAGGCATGAGCAATATCATATTTGCAGAGGGGATCATATTTTTAAGTTACTTGCCTATGTAGCCCTTTGCCTACACTGGTTTAATCCATTGGTTTGGCTAGCCTTTCTATTATTTAGCAAGGACATGGAAATGAGTTGTGATGAGGCGGTTGTCAAAAGACTTGGGGAAGATGTACGAGCAGATTATTCTGCTTCTTTACTGAATTTAGCAACAAATAATGCTATTATGTTTGGAATGCCACTTGCATTTGGTGAGGTGGATACCAAAGGACGCATCAAAAACCTGGCAGCGTGGAAGAAACCTACTTTTTGGGTTACCATAGGGGCAATTGTGATATGCATTTTAGAAATTGTGATATGTGTATCCAATCCCAAGGAAGAACCTTTGCATGCATCGGAACCTTTTGGTCATAGCTACAGGGTGGAAGAGATTTTCTTCATAGATGCCCGTTATTCCTCCGCAATCACACCGGAAACAGCGCCCAGATATCAGTTTACTTCAGATTATGCTATGTTTGTATCCGGAGATGTATTGGATGATAAGAGTACAACGGAGTGGGTGCAACAGTTGGGGAATTTTGAAGAGGTAGAGATTACAGCTGAAAATTTTGATAACCATTTTAATATGACAGGGTTCACTATTTCAAATGATACCTGGTCCAAATTCAGAAGTGAAATAAATAAGGCATGGCGGATAAATGCGGATAATAGTTTTTACTATTTTCTGCAGAACCAAGATGGCAGTGTATATCTGACTTACGGATATGATATAGATAATAGTACGAATATATTGGAGGAAGGCTCACACATCCGTTTCCTGTTTAGATTGGAACGTACAGATATTTTAAGTTGCAATGCCGTTAGTGCAGATTACAATGCTTATATTGAGCCTGCCTATTATTCAAGTAGCTATGAAGGGGAGTATGATGATTTATATTCCAATCCTATAAATAATTCCGGTAAGCTGATATTTACAGTGGATGGTGGTACAGATACGGATATTTTGGTTGTTAATGAGGAGTATCATAAATACACATCGGAAGAAGTAATTGTAGAAAGAGAAACTTATGAGCTGGAATGTAATCCACAGGGAAAGTTTGAGTTGGAGGTTTCTGTTCGAGGCGATGAACGTGATGAGGCAATCTATTCCATTTATGTTCGTGGAAAATCCGGATTCTATGTAATGAAGATAGATTTTCAGACAAGTGAAGGCGCAGTGGAAATTGATAGGTCGGAAACGCCGGAAGTTGAAAATATAGTGGACAAGACGGATTTCTTAGATACAGCCATATTAAACGCTATTGTTGAACATACTGCATCCGATTATCCGGTTGGTGCCTATCATTGTGCCAGCTTTGTAGAGTTGCATAGGGAGGAATTATGCGGAGTGTCTATTGCTGGTGGGAATGTGTCGAAAGAGTTGATAACGGTATACGGAATGGCATTGGAACAGTCATTTTCTTATTCGGAAGGTAAGTTAAATCAAGTCGGTGGAAGTCATATGCCGGTGGTCATCACTTTTGAAGTGTCAGATAATACATATATGGTGACTGATTTTTGGGTTCCCGGAGATGGAAGTTATTATGTATCGGATATTAGGGACAAATTTCCGGATGAAATTGAAGAAGATGCTCTGGATACGCAGAAATATGTGGTGGCTCAAATACAAGAGTGTTATAGTAGAGCGGTTCAGTATTATCAGATAGATACAGAAGCCGTTATAGACGAATTATTTGATACAATTGAATCATCTCCGGCAACCTCATCGAATCCGGCAGATTATATTGATGCACATTCTCTGGAATATAGAGAGCTTACGTATTATGGACAATACAGTTTAAACTATATCTTTCATAAATTTATGGAAGGAGAGCAGAACGGATTGCGTGGTCAATTGATGAGGATACTTTTAGATGATTTGGCACCGGAAGCAAAGCTTCGATTATATGCAGAAACCGGACAAGAGTACTTTGATGAATGGGCAAAGGGTGCAGTGCAGGTATTGGAACAACATGATATGGATTGGATAAAAGAAAATCAACCCGCAATGTGGATTTATTTGCAGATGGTTGAGTAAAAGATGAAGAGAACAGCTTCGTTACAGTGTGACGAGGCTGTTTTTGTTAGTTGTGGTCGTTTTTTGTAGATGTTATAATTAGAAAGTATGAAATATAGAAGAAAACTACGATATAAAATGGAGAGTTTGGGATATAAATGGTAGGAATATATTTTAGTGGCACTGGCAATTCCAAATTTACTCCAAGAATGGGTTCATACAAGGTAGAGACATTATATATACATTTGAATCAGAAAAATACAGTCTAAATACAATGAGTGTGGAAAATCTCATCAGTCAAATATTTAGTACATAAATGATGTCCGAAAAAAGATGTGAATACTTCCGTATAATCAAACAGCTTCTGATAATATTTTGAAATGCAATTTTTGATAAAAGAAATATGTATGTTATAATGGAACATATAAGAAGTGAATAAAATACAGAAAAATCAGTGAAAAGGTAGAGAAATGGCAGAAAATGGCAGATAGAAGGCTTTTGACTTTAAGAAAAACAATAATGTTTTATATTTGTATATGGAACATTTTTTTATTGACCGGCTGTGCGAAGACTGAGATGGTGTCTGAGGACAATACAGTAACAAATGAAAATATTGCCAGTACCACAGGAAATATTGAAATAGAAACAGAAGCAATAGAAACAGAAACGCAGGATGCAATCCAGCCATCTTCCGACCAACCACCGGAAGACGCGCCGGAGTACAAGATCATCATGGTAGGGGATATACTGCTTCACACTCCGGTGGAGGAAAGCTGTCTGCAGCCGGATGGAAGTTACGACTATGATTCTCTGTTTTCCCATACAAAAGAGGAGATTGCTGCAGCAGATCTTGCCCTGGTGAATCAGGAGGTGATCATAGGCGGTGCGGATCTTGGAATCTCCGGGTATCCCTGCTTCAATGCGGATTACAGTCTCTGCGATTCATTGGTGGGAGCAGGATTCGATGTTATTTGTCATGCCACGAACCATGCTATGGACAAGGGACGTACGGGGCTGGTAAATTGTGCAGAGTACTGGAGGGACGAATACCCACAGATCACTGTTCTTGGCATTCATGATACTGCGGATACCTCCACTTCCTGCGGCGCTGATCCGTCGATCATTGAGTTGGGTGACATACGGATTGCAGTCCTGAACTACACTTATGGAACCAACGGCATTTCGCTACCGGCGGATATGCCCTATGCGGTGGATCTGTTGAATGAGGAGCAGGTGGCAGCAGATATTCAGAGAGCAGAGGAACTGGCGGACTTCACCATTGTCTGTCCTCACTGGGGAACGGAATACCGGCTGACGCCCGATGCTTTCCAGGAGAAATGGACGAAGATATTTGCAGAAAACGGGGCGGATTTAATCCTGGGTACCCACCCGCATGTCATTGAACCCATAGAATGGGTGACAGATGAAGAGAGCGAGCATGAAATGCTGGTCTATTATTCCCTGGGCAATTTCGTGAACTGGACCTCCGGCACCGGAGAGGGAGTTGCTAACCGTATGGTAGGCGGCATGGCAGAGGTAACGATTACGAAGAATGATCATGGAGAGGTGGAGATCGCAGACTATGGAGTGAAACCTATGATCAGTCATGTGACTTCCGACCCCGAAGGCGTGACGACTTATTTTCTGGAGGATTATGATGCAGTGTTGGCAGAGGAAAATGAGATCGTTTCGCAGGATTCCAATTTTTCCAGAGAATACTGTGTCAATTTGTGTGATTCCGTATGGGGAGACCTGTGGAAGGCAGAGTAGACAAGCGGCATTGAGTCTGTTAAAATAAAAAAAGTTGTTGATGAAACAACAAAATGCGACCTATTTGGCAGAATAATCCGTAGGCATCAGAGTCGGGGGCTTTTGACCCCGACATCATTTTTATGCGCAAATTTATATCTCGATATGTTATACTAGAGCTGTGTAATAGGGTACGCAAACGAGAAGAGAGAAGGCAAAGGAGGAGTTACAATGAAACAACAGTTGGAACCGTTGTTTACGCCGTGGAAGATCGGAAACTGCGAGATTAAGAACCGCATTGTCCTGACATCCATGGGTGGCACAAATCTGTTGGGATGGATGGAAGTGAACCATTTTGACAAGGATGGTGCGAAATTTATTCTGGAGGTAGCGAAAAATAATTGCGGTCTGGTGCTTCCGGGATGTCAGCCGGTATACAATCCCATGTACGGACAGTGGCTGTATAAGAAGAAAAAAATGTATGAGGATCTGGCAAAGTGGATGCCGGAGTTCCACAAGACGGGAGCAAAGCTGTTCGTCCAGCTGACGGCAGGTTTCGGCAGATCGTTTACTATCAGTGAGATGATGGAGAACCTGTACACCAATAAGGCATTGCGGGTACTGGCGAAACCTTTTATGGATCTGGACAAGATTACAGCTGCACCCAGCCCGTCTCCGAACCGTTGGTCAGATAAAGTTCCTTCCCGGGAGATGACCGTGGAGGAGATTCAGGAGTTCATCACCGCATTCGGCAAGACTGCAAAATTATTAAAGGATGCCGGTGTGGACGGTGTGGAGATCCATGCGGTACATGAAGGCTATCTGCTGGATCAGTTTACTTTAAAATATGTGAATCAGCGAACCGATGAATATGGTGGATCTTTTGAGAACAGATATCGTTTTGCAGTAGAGATCGTAAAAGAGATCAAGAAAGTCTGCGGACAGGATTTCCCTGTGTCTCTTAGGTACAGTGTGGAATCCAAGACTAAGGGGTTCCGTGAGGGAGCACTTCCCGGAGAAGGCTTCACAGAAGCAGGTCGTGATATGGCAGAATCCGAAAAAGCAGCAAAGTATCTGCAGGATGCCGGTTACGATATGTTAAACTGCGATAACGGTACATACGATGCCTGGTACTGGGCACATCCCCCTATCTACATGCCGGAGAACTGCAATCTGGAGGATGTGGCGCATATCCGTAAATTCGTGGATATTCCTGTGGTATGCGCCGGACGTATGGATCCGGAGACGGCTGCGGCTGCTATTGCAGACGGAAGAATCGACGGTGCCGGATTTGCCAGACAGTTCCTGGCAGACCAGGAATGGGTGACCAAGCTGATGAATGATAAGGAGGACGATATCCGTCCCTGCATTTTGTGTCATAACGGCTGCTTCAACATGTGTCATTATAAGGGAGTTCCCAATGATCAGGCATTATCCGATTCCCTGCATCTGGCACGTTGTGCGGTAAATGCCGAGACCATGCAGTGGGAGAAGCACAAGATCGTCCCGACCACCAGCCCGAAGAAGGTACATATTATCGGTGGCGGTATCGGCGGCATGGAGGCTGCCAGAGTACTGAAGCTGCGAGGACATGAGCCGATTATTCACGAGCAGACAGACCATCTGGGCGGAACCTTTATTGCCGCCAGTGCGGAAAGCTACAAGGGAAAACTGCGGGATCTGCTGACCTGGTATCGGAAGCAGATGGCAGATTTGGGGATCGAGATTCATTATAATGAAAAAGTGGAGAGTATCGATCCGTTTGCCGGTGCTCCTGTGATCATCGCTACCGGAGCAGTGCCCAGAGTACTGAAAAAAGTGCCTGGTCATGAGAAGATGGTTGAGGCATGCGAATACCTTACCGGTACTCCCGTAGGAGAAAAGGTCGCCGTCATCGGCGGTGGACTCACCGGCTGTGAGATTGCTTATGAACTGGCGCTGCAGGGCAAACAGCCTGTAATCGTAGAAATGAAAAACGATCTCATCGCCCAGACCGGAGTATGCCTGGCCAACAGCTCTTATCTGAGAGAGTGGTTCGCCTGGAAGAAAGTGCCCGTATACTTAGAAACTACGCTGCAGGAAGTAAAGGATGACAGCATCGTATGCAAGGATGCTTCCGGAAAAGAGATCACGATTCCCTGTGACAGTGTGATAAGCTCCGCAGGATACATTCCCAATCCACTGGCACCGAAGGGCAGCAATGTCAGCCTGGTAGGTGACTGTGACGGCGTAGGCAATCTGCGAAGTGTCGTATGGCGCGCTTATGAAGTTGCCATGAAGATTTAAGGGGAGGGAAATCAATGAACTTAACAAAAGAACAACAGGAAATATATGATGGAAAACAGGGAGCGACCCTGGCGAAGGTCATGCAGACGCTGGTGCGCTATGGTGAACTGTTCGGTGCGGACAGTATGGTGCCTGTGACCAGTAAATACAACCATCTGGTAACCTCCTTCGGATTGAAAGCACTGGCGCCGGTGTATGAACTGATGAATCAGCTGATCGAATCCGGCAATGTATCCAAACAGAAATTTTCCGCCGATCCGAGACCACTGGATCCCAATGTGCCCAGTTCTTTTTTACAGGATTTTGTGTTCAAGAATTTCATGTATTCCAAGCAGGATGACTACGAGAAACAGCTGACACAGCTGGGCATCATGGAAAAAGATGCATATACCTGCACCTGTTACATGGATGAAGTGGGAAATACCCCTGTCATGGGAGAGGTGCTGTCATGGTCGGAATCTTCCGCAGTGGTTTATGCCAACTCCGTATTGGGAGCAAGATGCAATCGTAACTCCGGTATCATTGACCTCATGGGCTCGGTAGTAGGCTATGTGCCCCGCTTCGGTCTGTTGACGGATGAGGGAAGAAAAGCCACCTGGATCGTGAAGATCGAAACCACGAAGAAGCCGGAAGCACAGCTGCTGGGATCAGCCATCGGTATGAAAGTCATGGCAGATGTTCCCTATATCGTAGGACTGGACAAATGGCTGGGCGGTGAACTGGATGATGCAGCGAAAACCTATCTGAAGGATTTCGGCGCAGCGACTGCTTCCAACGGTGCGGTAGGTCTGTATCATGTGGAAAATATTACACCGGAAGCTGTAAAATACGGAAAAGATCTGATTGCGGAGGATGCAAAAGTCTACGTGGTAGATGATGCGGAACTTCAGAGGGTCTATGAGAGCTATCCGGTGATCTGGAAAAAGAAGGATGCAAAGCCGAAGCTGTGTTTCATGGGATGCCCCCATATGAGCTTACAGCAGCTCATCGACTGGACGGAAAAAGTCTCTCAGAGCCTGAAAGAAGCCGGCAGAACCAGAGTATGTATTCCTACCGTATTCACAGCGGCACCTGCGGTACTGAAAAAATTTCAGGAGACCCCTTATGCGGAGACGTTAAAGGCAACGGGAGTCATTACTTCCTATATCTGCCCGTTAATGTATATGAATAATCCTCTCAGCGAGAAGATGCCGGTCATCACGTCCAGCAACAAGCTGCGTACCTACACCAGCGCAAGATATTATACCGATGCTGAGATCTTAGAGCAGATCACGAAGGGAGGAGCGGACAAATGAAAGAATTTAAAGGAAGAATCGTAGCCTCCGGAACCGTAACAGCCAAGGCACTGGTATCTCACGGGGGCCTGAATACACTGGCATCTTTCCAGAAGGCATTACAGTTCGGCGATAAAAAAGCAACCTGCGGAGATCAGAATAACCCCGATCTTTACGGCAAACAGATGGCTGGCAAAGCCCTGTGCCTGCCGACGACCATAGGATCCACCACCGGCGGACTGGTACTTTACTGTGCCTGCTCCATGAACAGACAGCCGGCATGTATGCTGTTTTCCGAACCCATTGATTCTCTGGCAGCAGCCGGAGCTATTCTGGCAGATGTGTGGCTTGACAATGTGCAGATGCCTGTTATTGACAGCCTGGGGGATGAGTTCCTGGAATATGTGAAGGATGACATGAATATTACCGTAAAAGAAGACGGTACGGTAGTAGTGGAATAGTTTCAATAGCTTTAAGAACAGCTTTCGAAGGAAACTTCGGAAGCTGTTTATTATTTTATGAATAAACTTTTATGGAAAAAATTTATTTTTCTGCAACCGAAAATACGATATGCTTATCTAATGTATGTGAACACAAAATACCTTGCAAGGCATCCGGCCGGATGAAGAACGGGAGGAACCATGGAGAAACTGGTGAAAAAAGCGAAAAAAGGAGACGCGGAAGCATTCATTGCTCTGATGGAACAGAACAGGCAGAGCATGATACGGATCGCGTTCGCTTATCTGGGGAACGAAGAGGATGTTGCCGATGCCATGCAGGAGACCATACTTTCAGCTTTTGAAAAGCTGGATACCTTACGAAGAGCTGAATATTTCAGAACCTGGCTGATTCGTATTCTGATCAACCAATGTATTGCAATGAGACGGCACAGGAGTCGGACGGTTCCCATGAACGAGGCAGAGGAAGCTTCACAGTTCTATGATTTCAGTACGGATCTGGAATTCAACGATCTGTTGAAGACTCTGCCGGAGGACAGCAGACTGATCTTCCAGATGTATTATGGGGAACAGTTTTCCATAGCAGAGATCGCACAGCTGCTCCATATGAAAGAAAATACGGTGAAAAGTAAAATTCACCGGGGCAGAGAACAGCTGAGATCGCAGATGGGTGTAGGAAAGGAGAATTGTCATGACAAACAGTCCGTTGATTGACAGAAAAATAGAGGAAGCATACGGAATTATCAGAGAAACATCGGAAAAGAAAAAAAGACAGAGTCGAAAAAGAAAGTTCGTGCAGACGGGGGCTGCGGCGGCAGCGATTGTTGTAGCTATTGGATTCTGTGCGGCGAATCCGGTTTTGGCAAAAGAACTGCCTTTGATCGGTGGGGTGATCGGACGCGTGCAGGAATTGTTGGGATTCGGAGAGATCCCGGAAGAAGAGATCGTAGCGCTGGATCCGACAGGACAAGGAAAATACAATGCCGGGGAGAGAGAAGAGGCTGGGGACAACAATACCGGTGCCACTGGGATCCAAAGTACGGAAACCGGTGTGGAAGCTGCAGAACCGGCGCAGTATCAGACAACGGACCAGGGGTATACCATTACGTTGACGGATTATTATGCCACGAACCAGGCAATTTTCCTGGGGGTAAAAATGGAGTATGAGGAAGGATTTCCGGAGATGTCAGCGAATAGTGACGGAAAAAGTCAGATCATGATCGCAACGCTGGAGGAGTATTCCTTCCGAAGCGGCGATCCGGTACACGGGGGCAGGGCGCTTGTGGGGCAGCTTACAGATGAACATACTTTTCTGGGACTGATCCGTATCGATTACAAATCGATCCAGACAGGGGATCAGGGACATTATGAACAGATTCCGGAAGAAATGACGCTGCAACTGGAAATCCCGTATTTTTTCCTATATCCGAAGGGGGCTTCCAAGGAGACAGTACACGGCAACTGGAAATTCCCGGAGCTTTCTGTTTCCCAGAGCGATAAGGAAATGCAGGTAATAGAGATAGGCGAAACGAATGCAGCGGGCTTCGGGCTGGACAGAATCGAAATCTCTCCGGTGGAACTTACGGTTTATGACAAATATCCGACAGATCATCTTGTTATGACCGTAGTGTTGGATAAAGATGGAAGAAAACTGGCTTGTGCGGGAAACAATACCAATGAACTGGCGACCAGCGGATACGATATATCCGAGATCACAGTGTACCTCTATGATTATGACGAATACATGGAGATCAAGGGGCTGGCACTGGAAGAAAATTCGACAGCATTCCGGGAAATGCTTGAGAAAAATGCTCTTTATGAAAAAAAGATTTCGATAGAAACAGACAAGTAGTTAGCATAGCCGCGGTTCATGGAAAGCAGAAAATAGTGAAGCTACATGCAAAGTGGGAACAAAAACGGCTTTCGGAGATCCTCCGGAAGCCGTTTGGTGACGGATTTCAAAATCGCTGATAATGCACCGCACATATTATTTGGTCAGTTCAGCAACGACCTGATTGATGACCTTGCCGTCAGCCTTGCCCTTCAGTTCGCCCATAACAGCCTTCATGATCTGACCTTTATTTTTGGTAGCCAGGACATCGGAAAACTTTTCTTCCAGAATTGCCTTGACTTCCTCAGCGGAGAGCATCTTGGGAGCAAATTCGTTCATGATCTCATAGCGCTTTTTGTATTCTTCCAGCAGCTCGGTACGGTCTGCGGGGCAGGTGTCGATCTGCTCCTTCACGGATTTGATCTCTTTTAAGATAGCTTCGTTTGCCATCTCATCGGGAATATTGTCACGGCAGCCGTTGTCTATTCCTTTTTTCTTCACAGCGGATACCAGTGCGGAGATGGCATCCTTTCTGAATTTATCCTTTGCCTTCATGGCAGCGATCATAGCGTCCTGTAATTCTTTTAATTTCATAGTGGTCTCCTCTCTGGAACAAAATCTCCAAATATTTTCTGTGTTTTATTATACTCCTGCCGGTGAAAACTGAAAAGAAGAAAATGTGAATATCTGTCAGCTTATATCCGGCTTGTTTACACAGATATTACATGTTGTTTACCTGCCAGGGATAGTGTTGTCGAAACAGTTTTGGTAACATATAATGCGCCTTGGAGAAAAAAGCAACTGCAAAACAGGATGTAGAGTATCATAGCACGAATTCGTGAGCGTATGGTACAATGAAAACGAAATAAGATGTATATAAAGACACGGGAATTAACACATGATGAAAGGAAAGAAGTAGAAGAATGACATATAGTGAAATCAGAAAAAATGAAGAAGTACTGACATTTATTAAAAAAGGAAATGCGAATCTGGGTGCCATGGGATTCACCGATCATTCGGAGGCACATTCGGGACTTGTGGCAGAGCGGGCAGCAGAGATTCTGAAAAAATTCGGCTATCCGGAAAAAGATATTGAACTTGTGAAGATCGCCGGATTCATGCATGATATCGGAAATGCGGTGAATCGCAGCCATCATGCAGAGTACGGGGCGCTGCTTGCAAATGATATTCTGAAGAAGACAGACCTGCCCCTGGAGGACCGGGTGCAGATTGTGTCCGCTATCGGACTGCATGACGAATCTACCGGCGGTGCTACCGATCCCATCTCCGCGGCGCTGATCATTGCAGATAAGACCGATGTCCGCAGGAGCAGAGTCCGGGAGAAGAATAAGGCAACCTTCGATAAACACGACCGCGTCAATTATGCGGTTACGGATACGAAGCTTAAGATCAATGTGGAGAAGAGAGTGATTTCACTGAATCTGCAGATTGATCCGAAGATCTGCAGCATGTATGAGTATTTTGAGATATTCCTTGGACGTATGATGATGTGTAAGCGCGCAGCGGAAGTGCTGGAGGCATCCTTTAAGCTGACCGTGAACGGATCCAAGGTGTTGTAAATTGAAAGTTAGTTAAATAGTTGTTCTAAAATCCACGCAGAAAGGGCTGCCCGCCTC
>OIZP01000894.1_pt1 | contig 16815 bp, 16 predicted proteins | sample 1588531 | NCBI WGS metagenome assembly OIZP01 (sample SAMN03283283) | human gut metagenome | biome: human-associated habitat; material: feces | host: Homo sapiens | place: Peru | collected 2012
AATCCTAAACCAGTAGCTTTTACGTTCAACCGGGGGATTCCCACACCAGTCTGCGGACTGGTTCGGAATGACACCGTATCTTTCGGGCTTTTTAGACACGCTGAGCCCCACCAGCGCGTGCGCTGGTGGGGCAATGACATGATAATCGTTACTTGCGCTTTTCGGCGGTGCTCTCAGCGGAGCAGATGATCCAGCTGCTTTGCGATTTCCGACTCCAGGGTCTGAGCCTCCTCCCGGGTGGAAGCGCAGACGCTGATGTAGGTCTTCAGCTTCGGCTCTGTGCCCGAGGGGCGGACAACCACCGAGCAGTTTCCTTCCAGCAGATACTTGAGCACGTCCGCCTTGGGAAGGCCGTCCAGCCCCGCGCTGCAATCCAGCACCTTTTGGATTTTCTTTCCGCCGAGGGTCGTACCCACGGTCACGTCCGTGCGGAAGGAGGCCATCAACGCCTGCATTTTCCGGAAACCGGCGGAACCGTCAAATTCATAGCTGTGCAGGGTGTTCAGGCAGTAGCCGTACTTTTGGTACAGCTGACCCAGCTTTTCCCAGAGGGAGATTCCCCGGGCGGCATAATAGCCGAACATTTCACAGATCAGGAAGGCTCCGTCCACACCGTCCTTGTCCCGGACGTAGCTGCCGGACAGATAGCCGTAGGATTCCTCAAAGCCGAAAATGTAGGAATCCGCCTTGCCCCGGCTTTCCAGCAAGCCAATCTGCTCGCCGATGTATTTGAAGCCCGTGAGGACGTTCAACGTCCTCACGCCGTAATCGGCGGCGATCCGCTCGGCCAAATCCATGGTGACGATGGTCTTGACCATCACCGGGTCGGCGGGCATTTTCCCGTGCTTTTTCCGCTGAGAGCAGATGTAGTCCAGCAGCAGAAGGCCCGTTTCGTTGCCGGACAGCAGGGTGAACTCCCCCTTGTCGTCCTTCACGGCAATGCCCACCCGGTCGCAGTCCGGGTCAGTCGCCAGCAGCAGGTCGGCATTGCACCGGCGGGCATACTCCATACCGAGGGCCATGGCCTCCCGGATTTCCGGGTTGGGGTAGGGGCAGGTGGGGAAGTGGCCGTCGGGCAGCCGCTGCTCCTCCACCACCGTCACGTTCCGATAGCCGCACTCCGCCAAAATCCGGGTCACCGGCACATAGCCCGTGCCGTTGAGAGGGCTGTAGACAATGGCCGCGTCCCGTCCGGCCTCTTCGCCGAAGAGCACGGACTGTCCCTTCACCGCCTCCAGAAAGGCGGTGAGCACCTCGTCCGGGATGTACTGAATGGTGCCGTTTTCCAAGGAAGCGTCAAAATTCCCCCGGTTTACGTCGGCAAAAATATCCAGCTTCTCGATTTCCCCCAGCACCTCGGCAGCGGCCTGGCTCGTAATCTGACAGCCGTCGGCTCCGTAGACCTTGTAGCCGTTATATTTGCTGGGATTGTGGGAAGCGGTTACCATAACACCCGCGTCGGCTCCCAGATACCGGGTGGCGAAGGACACGGTGGGCACCGGATTCAGCCGGGGCCACAGCCGGACGCCCACCCCGGAAGCGGCGAACACCGCCGCCGCTGTCTTTGCGAACACATCGGATTTCAGCCGGGAATCATAGCCGATGACCACCGTAGGGGCGGCAGCGTGTGTTTTCAGGTAGTTTGCCAGACCCTGGGAGGCCTTGGCCACGGTGTACACGTTCATCCGGTTGGTTCCCGCGCCCAGAACCCCCCGAAGGCCTCCGGTGCCGAAAGTCAAGTCCCGGTAAAAAGCATCCTCCACGGCCTTGCCGTCCATTTCCCGCAAGGCCTGTAAAAGTTCCGTATCCGTTACCTTTTCCAGCCAGCGGCTATATTTTTCCTTGTAATTCATTCTCTTTCCTCCTATTTGCCAAGCAGCCGCGCCGCCCGCAAAATGCCGTTGGCAGAGCTGTTGCAGCAAATTTCATTCGTCATCACCATGTCCACGGCTTTTTTAAGCGGCACGGCCTCCACGGTAAGAATCTCCGTGGCATCCAGGTGTTGGCCCGCCACATGGCGGCAGTTCGTTGCGAGGAACAGGTGCATGTAGTTCGTCAGTTTCGCGGAGCTGTCGATGGTGGAACCCAGGTATTGCCAGTGCTCGGACACATAGCCCGTTTCCTCCAGCAGCTCCCGCTTGGCAACCGCCAGAGCGTCCGTTTCCCCGGGCTCGAAGGCTCCGGCGGGAATCTCGATCAGCTCCCGGCCGTAGCAGTGCCGGTACTCCCGCTTGAGAAGCACATTGCCCTCTTCATCCAGGGCAACAATGGCGGCGGCATCCCGGATGGTAACGGCGTAAAAGTCGTCCATCCGTTTTCCGTTGGGCAGGGAAACCGTGTCCTTTCGCACCTGCACCCAGGGAGTGTCCAAAACCTGCTCGCTTTTTTCCGTTTTCCAGGCTTCCATAGGCTAAAAATCCATATTGGCGTAGATTTTCTCCATCCGGTCATTGGGAAACCGCTCATCCAGCAGGGTCTCCACCGCGCTGGAAGCCGGCTGACCGTGAACCCGCTCCGCCCACCGAGCCACGGCGGCCAGGGACACCAGGCTGTCGAAAATCAGGAACACCGTCACCGCCACCGTAAGAATTTTCCCCAATTTGTTGGGCAGCTTCAGAATCAGCTGGGCCATTCTGGGGTACAGGTCCTTGATCCACAGCACCCCCAGAATGCCCCAGAACACGGAGTACAGCAGGCACACCCGGCCGTTCAGGTTGAAGGGCATGTAGCTGTAGTCCCAGGAACGGGAACCGAAGAGTACCTCCTGTCCCCAGGAGCACAGGTACTCCACCACCGTGCCCACAAGCATACCGCCCAGGAAAGAAAGCCAGTTCCCCCGGTTCCGGAACCGGTACAGGCACACGGTCAGCGCCACCGCGCCTGCGCCGTAGAGCAGGTTGAAGGGGCCGTAGACCAAACCGGAGCGGCTTTCTAGGTAGCCGTTGCGAATCAGGCACCAGCCCAGCTCCACCACCACACCGGCGAAGCTTCCGAGGAAGCACACCAGCAGCAGCTTGTAAAGTCCCAGGCCTCTGGCAAAATGATCCCCTGCCATTTCCTCCAGGTCGATGGTGCCGTTGGCGGGAGCGGCGGAGATGAGACCCCGCTTTTTGCGCTGGTTGCGCATGTCCCGGCACCGGGCGGCCAGCTCGTCCGCAACGCTCAGAAGCCTTGCCCCGGCCTTGCCGATGCGCACGCCCATGTCCTTCAGCTCCCCTGCCAGCTTCTCCAGGCCGTCCAGGTCGTCGGTTTCGGGGATTTCCCGATAAATCTGCTGGACGTTTTCTTCCAGCCGCTGGGCTACGTCCCGGAATTCCTCCCCCAGCTGCTCCATCTGAGAAAAGCTCTGCATATCCCGGGACAGTTCTTTTTCTTCGGTTTTGTTTTCCATCTTATTCTCCCAGAAGCTTTCCGCTTACATAGTCAAAGCCCAGCCGTGCCACCGTGTCGGCAAACCGCTCTCCGGCGATGCCCTCCTCCCGGAACAGGAGAATTGCCCGGTCGATCACCGCCATGACCTCCTCTTCCGTGGTGAACAGCCAGGGCAGGGGCCGACCGCAGGCGGTTTTCTTGCCCCAGCGGCCGCCGATGAGAATTTTGTAGCCCTCCCGGTATTCCTCCACCGCGCCGAAGGGGCACTTGCCCTTACACCGGCCGCAGTGATTGCAGGCATCGGGGTCGATGGAAATCCTGCCGTCTTCCAGCTTGGCCGCGTGGATGGGGCAGTTCTTCTCAATCTGGCATTTCTTGCAGCCCCGGCATTTTTCGGTGTCCGGCACCGGCACCCGCTGACCCACTACGCCCAGGTCGTTCAGGTCGGGCTTGACGCAATTGTTGGGGCAGCCGCCTACGGCAATCTTGAACTTATGGGGCAGGGGCATGTTGTGATAGCCCACATAGAACCGCTCGTGGATTTTCTCGGAAAGGGCATAGGTGTCGATGAGGCCGTACTGGCAGGTGGTACCCTTGCAGGAAACCACCGGGCGAACCAGTGCCCCGGTGCCGCCGGTGGTCAGACCGCAGGCGCTCAGAAAGTCCGTCAGAGGCTGGATGTTTTCATACCGGACGCCCTGAATTTCCATGGTCAGCCGGGTGGTCATGGCCACCTGACCGGAGCCGAACCGGTCGGCGGCCTCGGCGATGGCCCGGTGCTCGTCGGTGGTGATTCGGCCGTTGCGGGTGATGACCCGGGCGTTGAACACATCGGGGTACCGCTTGTCCTGCAAAAAGCCCAGACCCTTGACCCGCTTGATGTCCTCCGGGGACAGCTTTTTTTCTTCCATATGGTTCTCTCCTTATTCTTGGGCAACACCGCGCAATTGTACAGTGCTGCCCTTATTCCTTTTCGATGACCTCATTATAGCGGCTATTTTCCGGGGACGCAACTGTTTTCGGCAATAAAAAGCTGTCATTGCCGGATAACCGCAATGACAGCCAATGTTTATTTTTCTTCCGGGTTGACCCGGGCATAGTTCTGCGCCTTCCAGTGTTCCTCGAACTGATCTAAAGGCATGGGCTTTGCGAAGAAGTAGCCCTGGACGTAATCGCAGCCCGCGGCCTTCAGCCGCTCCACCTGCTGCTGGGTTTCCGCGCCCTCGGCCACGATTCCAAGACCCAGCCGATGACCCATGGTCACGATGTCCCGAAGAATGCTTCTGTCCTCGGGCTTGCCGGTTTCGTTCCGGACGAACTGCATGTCCAGCTTCAGAACGTCCATCCGCAGCTGCCCCAGCATATTCAGGGAGGAGTAGCCGCTGCCGAAGTCGTCCATTTCAATGGGAAAGCCCAGCTGGCGCAGCTCCTTCAGCTTCTCCACGATCCGGCTGGCATTGTCCACATAGGCGCTTTCGGTGATTTCCAGGTGAAGATACTTTGGCTCCACGCCGTACTTTTCGGTCAGTCCCGTCAGGGTCTTCACCAGATCCTGCTGAAAAATGTCCGCCCGGGAAATATTCACGGAAATGGGAATCATGGGATGCCCCTCCCGCTTCCACTGCCCCAGCAGGCGGCAGACCTTGTCCCACATATACCGGTCAAGCCTGGGAATGAAGCCGTTCTTTTCAAACAGGGGAATGAACTCCCCCGGGGACATGAAGCCCCACTGGGGGTGGATCCAGCGCACCAGCGCCTCGGCACCGGCGATGCAGCCCTGCTTCAGGCTGTACTTGGGCTGAAGATACACCAGGAATTCCTCATTTGCCAGAGCCGGCTCCATGGCATCGCTGATGGCCTGCTCCCGCAGAAGCTTTGCCCGCAGGGCGTCGTCGTAAACCGCCAGAAACTGATTGTATTTTCCCTTGATGCTGTGCGCCGCCAGAAGCACCCGATCGCACATCTGCTCCACCTGGACGTTGCGGTCGGTGATCTCGTAAACGCCCCAGCGGAACGTCACCTTGTGGTTGAGCACCTCCGGCTCCAGCTCTTTTCCCTCGCCGGTGAGCCACCTGGGGTCGGCCTCCTGGAGGAACAGGAACCGATCCGCGCGGAACTGCCCGCAGAAGTTCTCTTTTCCCGCCATTTTCCGGAGGATGTCAGCAATCGCCCGGAGCAGCCGGTCGCCCTCCCGGACACCGTAGGTGTCGTTGAACAGCTTGAAATTTTCTACGTTTGCGCAAACGATGCAATAGGACTTGTCCGGATTGGCGTCCAGACGCTCCCGGAGCTTGCGGTAGAAAAACTCCCTGGTATAGACCCCGGTAAGCCGGTCGTACTGCAAAAGATTCACAATGGCCGCGTTTTCCCGGAGATTAATCAGGCTGGCCACCCGGTGCAGAATCACCTGCGGCCGGTAGGGCTTGGGTACGAAGTCCGTGGCACCGTGGGAAAGAGCCGTCACCTCGTCCTCCTCACTGTTGGACTGGGTGGTGACGATTACGGGGATCGACGATAGCACCGGATCCCCCCGGAGAATGTCCAGCAGGGTATAGCCATCCATTTTCGGCATCACTACGTCCAGCAGGATCAGAGAGATTTCCTCTCCCTGCCGCCGGAGCAGGTCAAGCGCAGCCTGGCCGTTCTCCGCCTGCAAGACCTGATAACTTTCCTTCAGAATCGCGCACAGAATCTCCCGGTTCAGTTCGTTGTCCTCAACGACCAGAATCTGTTTCCGCCCCATTGTCTCATCTCCCGTTCCGCTGCGCCAGCTCGGCGGCAGCCTTCGACTTTTCCTGGCATTTTTCTACAAAACTGTGTTTAATCATACCATTGCGTGCCCAACAAATCAAGCATGAATTTCCGATGGTTTTACAAGTTCCTGAAAAAACTGTATCGATTTCGTCTCGTTTGTTACAGGCTTTGCTTCAAATTGCCTTTTTGAAAAGAGGCCGTCTTCTTTCTGTAACAAGCCTTTTTCCTCCGCAAGGAAGCCGATCTTCTCCCGGTTTCGACGCCGGACATTCCCGCCTGTCCGGGCATGGCATAGCCGGAAGATATGACAGCCATATTTTCCGGCTATGCTGCCCGCCCGTTTTGCAGGATTTCCGGTCTTTTCTTGCACATCATTGTGCTGATTGCCTAAAAATGGTCAAGATTTTTTCACATTGGCGTAAGAATTCACAATTGCAATTTCAGAATTCATCCGCTATAATTGCTTCCATAAAGACAGATGTCCGCTTGGCGCGGATATCCGTCCAGATGGGAGGAAAAGAATATGAAAAAAATCCTAGCAGTCCTTTTGACCGTATGTATGCTTCTGTCCCTGACCGCCTGCGGCGGCTCCGGCAGCGGTTCCGCCTCCGGCGAGAAGGTCATCAAGATCGGCGTGTTTGAGCCCTCCTCCGGCGACTCCGCCTCCGGCGGCAAGAAGGAGATTCTGGGTATGCAGTACGCCAACAGCCAGACCCCCGAGGTCACTCTGGGCGGCGAGACTTACAAGGTCGAGCTGGTCTACGGCGACAACGGCTCCTCCACCGACAAGGCTCCCTCCGCTGCCTCTTCTCTGGTCAGCGCGGGCGTCAGCGTGGTGCTTGGCTCCTACGGTTCCGGCGTTTCCATCGCGGGCGGCCCCAAGTTTGAGGAGGCCGGCATTCCCGCCATCGGCGTGACCTGCACCAACCCCAACGTCACCGCCGGCAACAGCTACTACTTCCGCATCTGCTTCCTGGATAACTTCCAGGCCGATGTGCTGGCCAATTTCGCCATGGATAAGTTCAGCGCCAAGACCGCCTACTGCCTGGGCGAAACCGGCAACGAGTACGATCAGGGTCTGATTGCCTTCTTCAAGCAGGTCTTTGAGGCCGCCGGCGGCAAGGTCATCACCGACTCCTTCCCCACCGGCAACTCCGACTTCGGCTCCTACCTGAACAAGGCCAAGAGCGAAGGCGCTGACGTGATCTTCACCCCCGTGTCCATTGCCTACTCCGTGCAGATCATCAAGCAGGCCGCCTCTCTGGGCATCACCGCTCCCTTCCTGGGCTCCGACACCCTGGACGACAACATGGTTCTGGAAGCCACCAAGGGCACCGACCTGAAGCTGTACGTTTCCACCTTCTATCAGGAGGGCGGCTCCGCTGAGTTTGATGAGGGCATCAAGGCCTACATCAACGGCAGCAGCGAGGCTTTGGCTGCCAACGGCGGCAACGACACCATCGCCGCCGTCACCGCCATGGGCTACGATGCCTACTATGTGGCGCTGGAGGCCATGAAGAAGGCCGACTCCGGCGACAAGGCCGCCATCATGAAGGCTCTGCCCGAGGTCACCTACACCGGCGTTTCCGGCTCCATCGCCTTCGACGAGGTGGGCGACGCCGTCCGTGACACCGCCTACATCAAGACCGCCAACACCGCCGACGGCACCTGGGTTCTGGAGACCGTCCAGACCGGCAGCAAATAAGCGTTTTCCTTCTTCCTTACACTTCCTACGGCGGGGGCTTCCACCCCCGCCTAAGGTCGTATTTTCCTGTTTCCGGAGGAAAGCCGTCCAACACACCTGCACGGCCTTCCTCCGGGAGCAGTCGCCAGTCAAAAATGTAGAAGAACTGGAGGTTCCCCCCTATGGATCAACTGCTATCCACGGAATATATTGTATCCATTCTGCTCAGCGGCATTTCCTTGGGCGGCCAGCTGGCACTGATTGCCATCGGCTATACCATGGTTTACGGCATCCTGCGCCTGATTAACTTCGCCCACGGCGATGTATTTATGGTAGCGGGACTGCTGGGCATTTATATTTCCGCTGCCCTGCCGATGTACATCGCAATTCCCGTCGTAATTGCGCTGACCATCGGGCTGGGCTTTTTCATTGAGCGGGCCGCCTATAAACCCCTGCGCAGCGCGCCCAGAATGTCCGTTATGATCTCCGCCATCGGCGTCAGCTACCTGCTGGAAAACACCGCCACCTACGTCACCGGCGGTCAGCCCATGACCTATCCCACCATCGAGCTGCTCAGCCGGACAGTGAATATCCTCGGCACTTCCACCAAGCTGGTGGTCATCCTGACCCCCATTCTGGTGCTGGTGCTCATCGTGGCTCTGACCACCCTCATCAACCACACCAAAATCGGCATGGCCATGCGGGCGGTTTCCAAGGACTTTGAGACTGCCCGGCTCATGGGCATCAAGATCAACAGCGTCATTTCCATGACCTTTGTCATCGGCTCCGCTCTGGCGGTGGTGGGCTCCATTCTGTACTTCACCACCTACCCCGCCATCACCCCCACCGCCGGTGCCATGCCGGGATTAAAATCCTTCGTGGCCGCGGTGTTCGGCGGCATCGGCTCCATCCCCGGAGCCGTCATCGGTGCCTTCCTCATCGGCATCTGCGAGACCATCATCAAGGGTCTGCCCTCCAGCTGGAATGTGTCCGTGTTCTCCGATGCCTTCACCTTCGCGCTGCTGATCGTCATTCTCACCTGCAAGCCCACGGGTCTGTTCGGCGAGAAGGCCACCGACAAGGTTTAAGGAGGGAGAAGTTATGAATAAACGCAATCACGCAAAGGACTTCCGGGCGGTGCTGTGCGTTACCGCCCTGCTGGCGCTGATTATCGTTCTGGAGAACATCAGTGCCTGGATTCCCGGAATGCCCGCAGTCTTCTCCCCCACCGGTCAGCTGTTCACCGTGCTGAAAAAAGGTGCGGTTTACTCCCTGGTGGCCGTGTCCATGAACCTGTTGAACGGCTTTACCGGCCTGTTCTCTCTGGGGCAGGCGGGCTTCATGCTGCTGGGCGCTTACACCTACGCCATTCTCACCGTTCCCATGGCCGCCAAGGAGCAGGTCTACTACCTGTACGGCGGCAGCGCGGTGAAATTCTCCCTGGTTGACCTGTTCCAGGGCATCTTCGGTGCTGCCGGGGCCGGCGGAGCCGTCGCGCTGATTCTCGCCGTGCTGGTGGGCATCCTTTGTGCCGGTCTGGTGGCCGCCCTGTTTGCCGCCGCCATCGGCACCCCGGTGCTGCGGCTGAAGAGCGACTACCTGGCCATCGCCACCCTGGGCTTCGCGGAAATTCTGCGAGCTCTGTTCCAGTGGCAGACCCTTGGCCCCATCACCAACGGCGCCAACATGCTCAAGAGCTTCCCCACCTTCGCAGACTTCAATATTAAAAACGCCTCCGGAGAAGTGGTGCTCCGGCTGAGCACCTTCGTGCCCTTCCTGCTGGCGATTTTGTCGATTGCCGTCATCGTGCTGCTGATTCACTCCTCCTACGGCCGGGCCTTCAAGGCCATCCGGGACGACGAGGTGGCCGCCGAGGCCATGGGCATCAGCCTGTTCAAGCACAAGATGCTCTCCTTCGTCATTTCCAGCTTCTTCGCCGGAGTCGGCGGTGCGCTCTTTGCCATGTACGTCGCCAACGCCCAGGCCAAGGTCTTCACCTCCACCATGACCTATGAGATTCTGCTCATCGTGGTCATCGGCGGCATCGGCTCCGTGTCCGGCTCCATCATTGGCGCGTTCCTGTATGTGGCCTGCTCCGAGTGGTGGCTCCGGTTCCTGGACGCGGAGACCTACATCGGCTCCTTCAAGGTGCCTCTGCTTCGCAGCGGCTTCCGGATGGTGGTCTTCTCCGTGGTCATCATGATCATCGTCCTGTTCTTCTCCCAGGGCATTATGGGCGATAAGGAGCTGAAAATCGAGGGCATCGGCGGCTGGCTGAAAAAGCACAAGAAATCCAAGCCGGTTCCGGCGGAAAAGGAGGGCTGAGCCATGGAAGAGAAAATGGTTCTCCGGATGGAAAACATCACCATGCAGTTCGGCGGCGTGGTGGCCGTAAACAATCTTTCTCTGGACGTGCCCCAGGGGCAGATCGTAGCCCTCATCGGCCCCAACGGCGCAGGCAAAACCACCGCCTTCAACTGCGTCACCGGCGTCTATCAGCCCACCAACGGCCGGGTGGAATTCCTGGGGCAGACCATGATTTGCAGCCATCCCACAGGCAAAATGAAGAAAACCTACCTTGGCTCCGACAAGGACAAATTCGCCTCCGAGAAAATCGTGAACCCCACCCCCGATCATGTGGTACAGCTGGGCATCGCCCGAACCTTCCAGAACATCCGGCTGTGGAAGAGCATGACGGTCTTTGAAAACGTGCTGGTTGCCAAGCACATGCGGGCAAAGCAGAACGTATTTTCCGCCATTTTCCGGCTGAACGCCAAGGAAGAAGCCCGGATGCGCGCCGAGACCATGGAGCTTCTGAAGGAGCAGGGGCTGGAGCAGTACAAGGACGAAATCGCCACCAGCCTGCCCTACGGCCTCCAGCGTCGGCTGGAAATTGCCCGGGCTCTGGCCACGGAGCCGAAGCTGCTGCTGCTGGATGAGCCTGCCGCGGGCATGAACCCCCAGGAGACCCAGGAGCTGGCGGACTACATTCGGGAAATCCGGGATAAGCACAACCTGACGGTGCTGCTCATTGAGCACCACATGGATCTGGTCATGAAGATCTCCGACTATATTTATGTCATTGACTTCGGCAGCGAGATTGCCCGGGGCGTGCCCAAGGACGTGCAGCACAACAAGCGGGTCATCGAGGCCTATTTGGGGGTATCGGAAGATGAGTAATATTCTGGAAATCCGGGACTTACAGGTTCATTACGGCGGCATTGAGGCCGTCAAGGGCATTTCCCTGGACGTGCCCCAGGGGCAGATCGTCACCCTGATCGGCGCCAACGGCGCGGGCAAAAGCTCCACACTGCGGGCAATTGCCGGTCTTGTCAAGCCCAGCGCGGGCACCATCACCTTCCAGGGGGAGGACATCACCGGCAAGGATTCCAACCTGATCGTCTCCCGGGGCATCACCCTGGTGCCTGAGGGACGGCGGATTTTCCCGGACATGACGGTGCTGGAAAATCTGAAAATCGGCGCGTATCTGCGCAAGGACGACCTGACCGAGGACCTGAACTGGGTTTACGACCTGTTCCCCCGGCTGAAGGAGCGCTCCTGGCAGGCCGGCGGCACTCTGTCCGGCGGCGAGCAGCAGATGCTGGCCGTAGGGCGGGCGCTCATGAGCCGCCCCAAGGTCATTATGATGGACGAGCCTTCTCTGGGTCTTGCGCCCATCATCGTCCGGGGCATTTTCGACATCATCAAGGAGATCAACAAGCAGGGCGTGACGGTTCTGCTCATCGAGCAGAACGCCAACATGGCTCTGAAAACCGCTGACCTGGGCTATGTGATGGAGACCGGCCGGATTACCCTGACGGGCACCGGCGCGGAGCTTCTGACCAACGAGGCCGTCAAGGCCGCATATCTAGGAACCTGAGTTCCGGGAAAAATCAAAGAAATGCCGTTCCTTCCGGGTGGAAGGAACGGCATTTTTTGCGCTGGTGCGTGAAGCACCCAAGGCTCCCATTGCTGGCCAAGGGCAGAAGGCAAAGGCTCCCCTTGCTGATCAAGGGGAGCTGCCCCAGTGCGCACACTGGGGCTGAGGGGATCAGAACTACTACATTTTGAACGCCTCCGATAGACGACACTTTACAATCCCTCAGTCAGCTGTGCTGACAGCTCCCTTTGCACAAGGGAGCCGTTGGGGGCACACCGGCGACGTGGATATTACGATATCGTCAACAAAATTGGCAAAAATCCCGGCAAATTTCCGTTTCCTTTCAAATTCCGTCCGAATTGCATTGTGCTTGGTTTTATGATACTATTATTTCAAACCTTTTTCCTCAAAAAAGCCCCACGCAACTGCCAGTTGCGCAGATGTAAACCCGAAGCGGTTTCTTTTTCGCCGATTTTCGGCTATAAAAGGAGGTACAAACACATGAACTTACCCGAGAAGCTTGCCTTCCTGCGAAGGGCAAAAGGCCTGTGCCAGCAGGAGCTGGCGGATGAAATGAACGTTTCCCGCCAGGCCGTCTCCAAGTGGGAATCCGGCAACGTGATGCCCAGCCTGGACAATCTGATTTATCTGAGCAAATTGTACGGCGTAACCATCGATTCTCTGATTGATGACAGTCAGGACTTGCCGCCCGAGCCCGTGCCAGCCGAGCCTGTGCCGCCGGAAAGCCCCAGGATGGAACACCCGGCTTTTCCATTCATAAGGAAATATGGCTGGCTTACAGCCTTCCTCCTGGCCATGGCCGTGATTCTGATTTTGGTCGCCTGTCTGCTGAATATGCGCAAGCTGTCAGAAGAGCACGTTTATTCTTTTCAGGAGGTATCCACTTGTCGTGAAGAGGATGATGATTCTCCTATGGTCACATTCTCTCTCGAATGGCCCTAATGTCAACAAAGAAAGGGGGTGAAAATATGAAACTGAGAAATGTGCTTTCTATGGTTCTTGCATGTCTGCTGACAATTGGGTTCGCAGTGCCCGTACGTGCAGCCGAAATTGAAGTATCTAACCCCCAGAACGCGTCAACAAACACCGTCGTACCTTTTGCGTCGGGATCCTTTAATCTTAACGTTCCGGCAAAATCAAGCGCAACCGCAAATACCTCTTTGCCGCTGGAAGTCGGAGACTATGTTACGATTCAAGCTTCCTACTCTCCTTCTTCCGCAAAGGTAGACTTCGGCCTGGTTGCTCCCAGCGGTACATACTACTATTTCAGTGCCACAGACGGAAACATCGACAAGACCATGGAAATTCCCGAACGTGGAAAGTATACGCTCAAAATTCGGAACAACTCTAGCACATCGGTCAAAGTATCTGGATTCGTCGAGTACTAAAGGCCGGAAGCCCCAAAACAAAAATGAATATTTAGGAGGATCATTATGAAAAAGTTAGTTTCTTTCTGTCTGGCCGTCATTATGATTTTCGCCATTCTGCCCGTCAGTGCCTTTGCGGCAGACAACGCCCAGAGTGAACAGGAGCGGCTGTTTGCCCGAGCTCGGGAGGTTTTTCCGGAATATGCTTCTCTCATTCACAGGAATGATGTTGCGACTTACAGTGCTCTGTCCAGCGAAAACCCGATCGTCTTCACAGAGACCCGGGATATCTCAGATACGGAAAGTATGACCATTGCACTGTACGCTAATTCTGACGTTGTCATAGTGGATAAAACCTATGACTATGTAAAACCGGAGAAAGAAGAATCTTCTACGACCGTTGGATCTGATATGATTGGCTCGGCATCTTTTACTGTTAGTTGCACAACTGCAAGCGGCGAGTTCCAATGCAATGGAGTCGGTTTTATCTTTAATCAGAACGGCAAAAAGTACTTTACCAGTTACGGCACTACGCATACTTCCAATGGTCTAGTGGTCGGGAGGTCCACTACGACCACTACAGATATCCAGCATCCACTTACATTCAATGCTTTCTCGCCTAAAAAGGTGTACCTTAATTTTCACCTGTATTTCAGTGGCAACAACTTGCATCTTGAGTTAAAATGATAGCATCTCAACACACTGCACCGGAAAGGAAGCATTTTTATGAAGCATAAGATTTTCGCGCTGATTCTCGCACTGTGCGTCTGCACGGTTCTGTCCGGTGCAGTGGGGTACGCAATGGGTCAAAAAAGCGGTGGGGCAGTTAGCCCCACCGTGGAAGAAACCCAGCCTTCTGAGGTTGGGTCTGCCCTGAAGATTTCCGTTGTGGAAGACCCGGAGGCGGGCTGGACGACCCTTCTTTCGGATAACACCAGCGACAGTTACGTGGACGTGGCACTCCATGACGGAATTGCCCAGGCCAACATTGAAGTCAGCGGCGAGACCATGCCGCTAGGGGAGGCACTGGAAAAGGGTCTGACCACCCAGGAGGAAATCGGATATCTTGCCCGACTGGACGCAAGAAACGGCTTCTGCCAGCAAACCTATGCCACCAACAACGGCCTGACCCACTTTACCTACCAATACCCGGACTTTAATCTGCGTGTCGTTTACGACGTTTACGTCACCCCGGACGGCGGGGCGGATCTCATCAACCATATCGTCATCTATCCGGTGCGGGAAAATGAGGTATTCGGCCCCTATGTGAATTTCACTGACCCTGCCACCGGTCAGCGTACCGATCTGGAGGATTGGGGGCTGACTTTTGATATTCAGGATGTGACACCCACCGGAGTCACAATTCAGTGCAAGCAGACCGGCGGCCAGCAGATCGGCCAGCTTTCCGTTGACTGGTATTACCTGTTTAATACAGATGGCATAGAGCTGGCAGGCAACGCCGATTCTCAGGCACCCGGCTGCAATGTGAAGCTGAACATGGGCGGTGAAACCACCCTCACCTTGGACTGGACGGAGCCTTACGGCCAGCTACCTTCGGGAAATTACCGTCTGACCCTGAATATCATCGACCACTTTGACCCGGAGCAGGTTCACCCGCTGATGCAGGACTTCCACGATTGGCAGGTTTATGATATTGAATTTTCCATTCCCTGAACCATAAGCCAAAGTCCGCTCCGCAACCAAAAAGCATTGATATCATTGCATTTTGCGACAAAATACGCTATGTGCACTTCGATATCTGGTAAACGAGGTGAAACACTATGAAAAAGTTTCTAATCCTTCTGACATCCATCGCACTGCTGTGTAGCCTTTGCGGCTGCACAGGCAGTGCCATAGAGGAAGCAACAGCACCGCACGAGGCCACCACTGCTGCCGCAGTCTCGACCTCCGGACAGAAATCGCAATTGAAGGTTGAACCAACGGGAGAGGCTGGATTTACCAGCGTCCCATCGGAGCAATTGGGAGCGGAAAAAGATGAGGAAACCACCAACGGCTTTACCTATACGCCTATTCTCACAAATGGCGAGCCGTCTCCCGGCGGCAGCTTTACCATTGATGATGTGCAGCTTGCGCCTATCCGATCTGATGCGGAAACTTTTTCCCTTTATGCCACACGCTATTTTGGGTTCGGTGAGCTTCTTTATAACAACATCATGTCTGATTGGGTGGAATACGAGGTTCAGCAGGGGGATGACGTTTCTGTAAATGTGACGTCTTGCAGTTGGTATCCCCACACCTGCAAGCTTGAAGTGGGTATTCTCAATTTGACCGGGTCCGATACTTTGTGCAAAAACGTAACTGGTGGAGAATATAGCGGTACGATGACCTTTCGCGATGTAAACGCGGGTACCTACATTGTTTATGTCCGCAATCTGAGCAGCCGTACAATTACGGACGGTTCCATTCGCTACTCCATTTCCTGATATTTTGATTCGCTATTTTGGGCAGGCGTGCCTTCCACGCCTGCCCAAATCCCCAGCAGACCATTCGTGCGAGGGACTCACCCCGGAACCGTAAAAACAGAATATGCTATTTTTCTTTTTTGTTATTGTCTTTCAGAATTTCCTGTGATAGGATATAACCAGAAATAAAAAGCCAAAGGAGGCTGGTTTCCATGAAAAAAGCAATCGGAATTCTGCTGGTTTGTCTGCTCGTCCTCAGCGCGTTCTTCCTGGGCAGGAGCCTGAGTTCGGCGGAAACAGCACCGGAAGACGGCCTCTCAAAGCGGAATCTGCGGCTTTCCGCCACCACCGACCGGAACGAGCCGGACAAGGTCATCCCTCTGGAGCAGGGGAATTTCCCGGAAGCGCACTACTGGAGCGTGAAGGACGTGACCGTCCAGCTGGACGGCACCCGCATGCCGTTGGAGGATGCCCTCTGCGAGGGGCTGGTTACTGTGGACGATGTGATTGCCAGTGCCCGGGAGGATGCGGCCGTCGGCCGGTGCAAGGAATCCTCCCAGTCCAAAAACGGTCTGGCGGTGTTCCGCTACCATTATCCGGCGTTTAACCTGCAATCCCTCTATGACATCTACGAAACCCCCGACGGCTGGCGGCACAGAATCACGGATTTCAGTGTTTACGGAATCGGGCGCGACCCCGGCTATTCCATCGGCTGGGACGAGGAAACGGGAGACCCCATCGACTACGAGGACTGGGGACTGACCTTTACGGTCACACAGCTCAGCCCCTCCGGCGTCACCCTGGAATGCGCCCAGTCCGGCGGCCAGCAGTTTGGCAAGCTGAATGTGGCCGGGCTGATGCTCTCCCGGAAGAATCCGGACACTCAGGACTGGGAGCGGGTGGAACCCCTGGATGCGAGCATCGGCGCGGATATCTACAAGGCCTATTCGGAGATCACCCCGAAGCCGGAGGATGATCTGGCCATGGGCGGGGCGAAGGAACTGACTTACGATTTGGAAGCCATGTTCGGGCGGCTGACCGCGGGAGAATACAAAATCAGCCTGAAAATCGTTGATTGCTACGACAAGGCGGATGTGCCGCCTCTGTCCCGGAATTTCTACGATGTTCAGTGGTATACGATCAAGGAATTCACCGTCGAATAAGCGCAAAAACCAGGCAAAGAGAAACGAGCAACCCCCGGTTCGGAAGGAACCGGGGGTGTTTTTCGTTCGGGCGCACCAACGCCCCCCTTGTGTAAAGGGTGGTGCTCCGCGCAGCGAATCAAAATCTAACAATTGCCAGTGGCAATTGCAC
>OIZP01000900.1_pt1 | contig 16750 bp, 15 predicted proteins | sample 1588531 | NCBI WGS metagenome assembly OIZP01 (sample SAMN03283283) | human gut metagenome | biome: human-associated habitat; material: feces | host: Homo sapiens | place: Peru | collected 2012
TCCGTCTGCGCCGGCGCAGCGAGAGACACGAGAGCGAGAGCCACAGACAGCAACACAGTGCGTCTTATTGATTTCACGTTCATAGTCAGTTTATTATATTCATTTAATATGAGATGGCAAACACCACCCTCTGCTTTGAAGGTTTGCCGGAGTAGATGTCCTTGCCCTCCTCCTCGCAGACAAAGCTGTCCACAGGGATGCAACGGATCGTGGCCTTTGTCTCGTCCTTGATCTTCTGCTCACGATACAGACGGCGCACAAGCAGATAAGCCAGCAGTAGGCCTATGAGCCAGCACAGCGAGTACCAGTGAAGGGCGAAATGACCGATCCGCAGAGCGGTGTCGGACGGATCCCATATAATGTAGTTGAGCATTTCCCGTTAGTTGTTATACATTAAACCTGAAGTGCATGATATCGCCGTCCTGCACCACATACTCCTTGCCCTCGATGCCGAGCTTGCCAGCCTCGCGAACAGCGGCCTCAGAGCCATACTTGATGTAATCGTCATACTTGATAACCTCGGCGCGGATGAAGCCCTTCTCGAAGTCGGTGTGGATAACGCCGGCACACTGTGGAGCCTTCCAACCCTTGTGGTAGGTCCATGCCTTGACCTCCATCTCGCCAGCGGTGATGAAGGTCTCAAGGTTGAGCAGCTCATACGCCTTCTTAATGAGGCGGTTTACGCCGCTCTCCTCCAGTCCGAGTTCCTCAAGGAACATCTGCTTGTCCTCGTAAGTCTCGAGCGAAGCGATGTCCTCCTCGGTCTTTGCAGCGATGACGAGCATCTCTGCTCCCTCGCTCTTGGCTATCTCAGCAATCTGCTGTGTGTATTCGTTGCCGTCCTTTGCAGAAGCCTCGTCCACGTTGCAGACGTAGAGCACGGGCTTAGAGGTGAGCAGGAAGAGGTCGTGAGCATAGCGAAGCTCCTCCTTTGTCTCGAACTCCACGGTGCGTGCGTTCTTGCCCTGCTCGAGCACTTCCTTGTAAGCCTCGAGCACAGACACTGCTATCTTGGCGTCCTTGTTGTTGCCGATGGAGGCAATCTTCGACTGCTTCTGGAGCTGTGCCTCTACGGTCTCGAGGTCCTTAAGCTGAAGCTCGGTGTCGATGACTTCCTTGTCCTCCACGGGGTTTACGCTTGCGCCGCCCTCACGTACGATGTTTTCGTCGTCGAAGCAGCGGAGCACGTGGATGATGGCATCAGTCTCACGGATGTTTCCGAGGAACTTATTGCCGAGACCCTCGCCCTTGGATGCACCCTTAACGAGTCCGGCGATGTCTACTATCTCGCAGGTGGCGGGAACGATGCGTCCCGGATGAACTATCTCGGCAAGTCGTGTGAGTCGCTCGTCGGGCACTGTGATTACGCCGACGTTAGGCTCGATTGTACAGAAAGGGAAGTTGGCTGCCTGTGCCTTTGCGTTGGAGAGGCAGTTGAAGAGTGTGGACTTTCCCACGTTAGGGAGTCCTACGATACCGCATTTTAATGACATGTCGTTATTTTTGTTGTTTTTTTCTTATTCCTAATTTATTGGTGTCTTTTGTATAGTCTCAATGCAAAGTTAGTGAAAGTATTGCATATAAGGGACATATAATGGCGTTATTTTTCAGTCGGTGAGGTCTACGTGGCTCACTGTGATGTCCTCATGGAGGAATATTCGTGCTGTCTCGCTGAATCGTTCCTCGCTTTCGGTGGTGAGATATCGGCATTTGCCGCCCTTCGTGATGTTTCGTTCCATCTCGGGGTGGCGCTGCAGATAGTCGGCGAGCGAGTCTGCCACGTAGCTGCCCTGCGCCATGATGCGCACGCCGTCGGGGATGTTCTTCACCACGGACGACATCAGAAGCGGATAGTGTGTGCAGCCGAGGATGACGGTGTCGATGAGCGGGTCGAGACGCATGAGCTGGTCGATGCGCTTCTTCACGAAGTAGTCGGCACCGGGAGAGTCGGCTTCGCCTGCCTCCACGATGGCAGCCCACAGCGGACAAGCCACTCCGCTGACGGTGATGTCGGGGAAGAGCTTCTTTATCTCAAGTTTGTACGACTGGCTCTTTATGGTTCCTTCGGTGGCGAGGACGCCGACGTGACGCGATGTGGTGAGATTGCCGATGGTTTCGGCAGTGGGTCGGATGATGCCGAGGACGCGACGGTTGGGGTCGAGAAGGGGGAGGTCGCGCTGCTGGATGGACCTCAGCGCTTTGGCGGAGGCTGTGTTACATCCGAGGATGACAAGGTGGCAACCCATTGAGAATAGCTTCATCACAGCCTGTCTCGTAAACTGGTAGACCACTTCAAAGGACCGCGAGCCGTAGGGCGCACGGGCGTTGTCGCCGAGGTACATATAGTCATACTGCGGCAGCAGTTGGCGGATGCCGTGAAGGACTGTCAGTCCGCCGTAGCCGGAGTCGAACACTCCGATGGGGCCTGGCGATTGTGGAAATGTCATTGCTGTTGTGTTTTTAGGGTTCCTTATTTTGTTAGCTGAGCCTTGATAAGCTCTGTGGCGTCTTCTCCCATTTCCGGGTTGACGTAGGGGCAGGCGTCGTTGTCGGTGTTCAGGATGAAGGCGTAGCCCTGATCTTTTCCCACAGCTGCTACTGCTTCGTTAAGGCGGCGGCGTACTGGGGAGAGGGCGTCGGTCTCAGCCTGCTTGAGGAGGCGTTCGGCGTCCTTGCGAAACTCCACGTTCTTCTCCATAAGGTCCTGCAGCTCGGTCTGACGCTTGCGTAGGATGGTGGGCACGAGGGTGCTCTGCACCTCAAGAAATTCCTCGTACTTCGAGTTGAACTCCATTTCGGCACGTCTCATCTCACTGTCATATTTACGTCTGAGGTTGTCCACGTCGGCCTGTGCCTTTACATACTCCGGCATCTCCTTCAGCATCGCATCGAAGCTGAAATATCCGAATCGTATCTGTGCGCTTGCCAGCAACGGCATAGCAAGGAGGATGATAAACAGCAGTGTCTTCTTCATATTAATCTGTGGGATGAATGGTTAGAAAAAGTGTGTTGGGGTGAATGGTTAAAAAAATAGGACAATGAGGTGCACTGTGTGTCATCTCATTGTCCGTTTACGCGAGGCAGGAAGCCAGTGCGCGAATCGAGCCTCGTCTGTGTTGTGTGTGTTTTTGTTTACTTCTTAGCAGGAGCGGTCTTGTTTAGCTCGGCCTTAACCTCTGCGGTAACGTCCTTGCTGAGAGTGTCGCTGATGTAGGGGATGCCAGAAGTGATGTCCATGATGTAGACATAACCACCTGCCTTGCCTACTGCCTTGATGGCGTCAACGAGCTTGTTGGTGATCGGACCGATCTTTTCCTGCTGGAGCTTGCCGAGAGCCTGCTGGTTGTCCTGAGCAGTCTGCTGTATCTTCTGATACATCTGCTGGAGGCTTTCCTCTGTCTCCTTCTTCTTGGTCTCGTTCATTGTAGAGGAGTTCTTGTCATAGTCCTGAGCCTTGCGCTGGAGCTCGTCCTGCATAGCCTTGAGGTCGTTGTCGTACTGCTTTGCTGCAGCCTCTACCTCACCACGTGCCTTGATGAACTCAGGCATAGAAGCCATGATTTCCTGTGCGTTAACGTGACCGAACTTCTGTGCGAATGTTGCCAATGGCATGAACAACATAAGCATTAAAACTAGCTTTTTCATTCTTTCTCTTTATTTTGTTTTTTGATTATTGTCTGAGCCTTACTGGGCCTTTCTGAGCCTCCTTAATTATATCCTAATTTCTGCAGCACTTCGTTGCTGATGTCTATCTTTGGCGAACCGAAGATGATGCCGGCGTCGGAGGCTCGGTCGAGTACTAAGGAGTAGCCACGGAGCTCGGAGATTTCCTTTACGGCGGTGTAGATTTCCTCCTGGATGGGCGACATCAGACTCTCACGCTTCTTGAAGAGCTCGCCTTCCGGACCGAAATACTTGCGCTTCAGGTCGCTGGCTTCCTTCTCCTTCTTCATGATGGTCTCCTGACGCTCCTTCTTCTGCTCGGCAGAGAGGAACACCATCTCGTTCTGATAGTTCTTATACATTGTGGAAGCCTCTGTATTGAGAGCCTCCACCTCAGCCTGCCACTTCTTCGACACCTGATTGAGCTGCTCGTTGGCACGCTCGTAGGCGGGGATGTTCTTCAGGATGTACTCCATGTCAAGAAGCGCAAACTTCTGTGCGCTTGCCGTCAATGCCGTGATGGCAAAGAGGCAGATTAACATTAATTTTCTCATATCTTTAAAAAATTATGTTAGCATTAGAATTCCTGTCCGAGGATGAAGTGGAACTGGCTGCCGCCCTTCTTTCCGTATACGGTGTCGAAACCGTAAGCCCAGTCGATACCCATCAAGCCTACCATCGGGAGGAAGATACGTACACCGACACCGGCGGAGCGCTTCATGTCGAAGGGATTGAACTTCTTGGTCTCTGTCCAGGCATTACCACCCTCGACGAATGTGAGGCCGTAGATGGTGGTGTTGCCGAGGAGGAGCGGATAGCGAAGCTCCAGCGACATACGGTCGTAAGCATAAGCCTCTGCGCCGTACGGGGTGAGCGAGCCGTTCTCGTAACCTCTAAGACCGATGGTCTCCTCTGCATAGTTCGTGGAATATCCGGTCATACCGTCACCACCCATGTAGTAGGTCTCAAACGGCGACTTCTTCCACTTGTTGAAAGAGCCGAGCAAGCCAAGCTCTACGCGAGTCATGAGCACCAGGCACTTCTGTCCGCTTGTGAGAGCGGTGTAGGTGCGAGCCTTGAACTTCCACTTGTGGTATTCCACCCAGCGGTATTTCTCCTGCTGCTCCTTGTTGTAGTTGGGCGACTTGGGGTTCTGAGCGAGGTGCTCATAGTCCTTTCCGTCGAATGCTGACCAAGGCGGTGTTACGGTCACTGACGCCATAAACTCAGAACCGCGGCGTGGGAACAGCTGGTTGTCGGTAGACGTACGCGACAGCTGAATGCTGAGGTTAAGGTTGTTAGAGTTACCGTTAGTCATGAGGAAGTAAGCCCAGTTCTTCATCATATAGCGGGTATACTGCAGTGAGAGCGACAGCTGGAAGTAGTCGTCAGGCCATCTCAGCTGCTTACCCCAACCGAGCGAAACGCCGAAGAGCTTAACATACTTGTCCGGATCGTAATAATTCTCGTAGTTATTATATCCGTAGTTGCTACCGTAACCATACATATAGTTGTAATAGTTGTTGAAGTAGCCGTTGTTATAGTAGTTGCTCGATACGTCAGACTGCTTTGAGAAGTAAGCGCCTACAGAGAACTGAATGGGTCGCTTGCCTCCGAACCAGTTGGTTGAGTACGACATGTTGTACGACTGATAGTACGTACCGTTGGTCTGTGCTCCGAGTGAGAGCACCTCACCGTCACCGATGGGGAGGAATCCTCTGTGCTCACTGTTCTTGCGGAAGAGGTTTCGCATAGAGAAGTTATTGAGCTTAAGACCTATTCGTCCGATAACGCCGGTCTGACCCCAACCGAGTGAGAACTCCACCTGGTCGTTCGACTTCTGCTCAAGTTCCCAGTTGATGTTCACGGTTCCGTTCTCCGGATCGGGCTTTACGTCCGGATTTACCTTCTCAGGGTCGAAGTGTCCCATTGACGCAATCTCACGTGCAGAACGCTGGAGCGCCTCCTTAGAGAAGAGGTCGCCCGGCTTTGTACGCAGCTCACGTCTGATGACGTTCTCGTAGAGACGGTCATTACCCATAATACGTACATGATTGATGTGCGCCTGAGGTCCCTCGAAGATACGCATCTCAAGGTCGATGGAGTCGCCCACGATGTTCACCTCCGTCGGGTGGAGCGAATAGAAGAGGTAACCGTTGTTCCAGTAGTTGTTGCCCACGGCGTCTTCGTCCTCAGAGAGGCGCTTGTTCATGAGCTTCTGGTTGTAGACGTCACCCTTCTGCATGCCGAGCACGCGTGAGAGATAGTCAGATGAATAGATGGTGTTGCCCACCCATGTGATGTTGCGGATGAAGTATTTCTTGCCTTCGTCCACCTTTATCTTGATGCTGACATGCTTGTCGTCGACGTTCCAAACCGAGTCGGACACGATCATAGCGTCACGATATCCATACTCGTTATACTTGTCTATAAGCTTCTGCTTGTCTGCCTTCCAGCGTTCCGGCGTAAACTTCTTAGCCTTGAGGAACGAGCCCAGAGTGCCTGCCTCGTGCGTCTTCGCGAAAGCTCCCTTCTTGAGCAGGCCGCCCTTTATCTTGGTGTTGGAAAGAGCGTGGTTGCCTTCGATGAATATCTTGCGCACCTTCATCTTCTCCTTCTTGTCGATGATGACGTCGAGGATAACCTGGTTTTTCTGCGATACGTCGTCGCGCTGGACAATCTGGATGTCGGCGTTCTTGAATCCCTTGTCGTCGAAGTATTTCTTTGCAAGAATCTTCGCGCGGTCTATCATGTTAGGCGTAATCTGTGCGCCTTTGAGCAGTCCGAGCTTCTCCTCCATGTCCGTACGCTCCGACTTCTTCAGTCCCACGTAGTTGATGGTGGAGACACGCGGTCTCATCTGGAGGTGGATATGGAGGTAGGCCTTGTCCTGTACGAGCGAGTCAACGGCAATGGACACCTCTGAGAAGAGTCCGTACTTCCAGTAGTGCTTGATGGCGTCCGTTATCTCGTCGCCCGGCAGATCAATCTGCTGTCCCACGGACAATCCTGAGATGCCGGTAAGCATATAGTCCTCATAGCCATCGGCTCCTGATACGGTGATGCCTCCGATGGTTACGGAGCGTGGTGTTCCGGCATACGATATGTCGGGATATTGAATCTTGTCCTGCGCCATTGCTGCCATTGTGCACGCCATGACGCATACAGTTGTCAAGACCTTCTTTATATTCATCTTTGTTTGCTTGGTTTCGGTTCTTTATCTTCTATGTTGTGGCGGGTGTCTTGTCTGATAAGGAGCTGTTCCTTATTCGCCGTCGTTACGGCTTTTGCTGTTTCTCCTCTTCCTCCACCTGCGCTTCGGTCTTACCGAATCGGCGCTGTCGGCTCTGATAGTCAGCGATGGCACGATGCAGTCCTTCCTCGTCGAAGTCAGGCCAGTAGGTTTCGGTGAAATAAAGTTCGGAGTAGGCTATCTGCCACAGCAGGTAGTTGCTGATTCGCTCCTCACCACCTGTGCGGATGAGCAGCTCGGGGTCGGGCATAGAAGCCGTGGTCATGTGCTTGGAGAGCGTCTCTTCGCTGATGTCCTCGGCTTTCAGCTTTCCTTCAGCCACCTCCAAGGCGATGTCGTGCGCCGCCTTCGTTATCTCCCAGCGTGAGGAATAGCTAAGAGCTATGACCATTGTCATGGCAGAGTTGGCAGCGGTGTGCTCCTTCGTCTGCTGCAGCTTCTGCTGCACCTCCACGGGCAGCCTTTCGATGTCGCCGATAACCTCGAATCGCACGTTGTTCTTCATGAATATCTCGTCCTCTAAGGAGGTGAGCACCAGTCCCATGAGAGCAGCCACTTCCGTGGCGGGTCGGTTCCAGTTTTCGGTGGAGAAGGTGTAGAGTGTGAGGTATTTCACGCCGAGACGTGTACATTCCGACGTAATCTTTCTCACAGCATCCACTCCAGCCTGATGGCCGAAGCTGCGTGGTTTTCCCCGCTCTGCCGCCCAGCGTCCGTTGCCGTCCATGATGATGGCAATGTGCTGTGGTATGCGGTTCATATCGAGTTGTTGGGTCATAGCTATAAATAATAATTAATAAATAACAATTAATAAATGTCACTCGTCCTCGTTGTGGCAAGTCCTGCATTTCGCCGAGAAGCTGTACGTCAGTGTTATCTGCAGTGTGGAGTAGCAGTCGGTGTTCTTGAACAGTCCGGTGCTCTCTATGCCGTACGGGTCTTTCTTTCCGTCGAGGTTGTCGCTGAGCGAGAAGTGCTCCGCCCACTCCACTCCGAGGTTGAGTCTTGGTCCTATCTTGTATTTCACGCCCACGCCGAGTGGCATATTGGCGGTGAAGCAGTTGTCTGCGTCGCCTCCGGATGCGAACGTTGCGCCCACTCCCACGAAGACGAAAGGTGTGAGGCGCTTTGCTCCGCGATAGTCGCGTCCGGTGCCGTAGGGCCAGAAGTTGTATTCGTATACGGCGCTGACGTCCACTAACGAACGGCTGAACTCATACGGATTGTCCTTCAGTTCGGGATAATACGTCTTGACGTCCTTCGACGTTCCCTTCAGCTTGCCGTACGAACCCGAGAACTTCAGTCCCATGTACGGGCTCCATATCCTTCGCAATACCAGCGAAGCCATCGGCTGCTGGTTTTTCATTATGCTGCCGTTGAAGTCGCCCTGATACGACATCAGGCCCGCTCCCGCACCTATCTCCATGCGATACTGGTCGTCGGTCTGCGCGTTAAGTGCAGAAGCGGCGGCAAGGATGCACATTGATAAGGTAAGGCGTTGCTTCATGATTTATTCGTAATATTCGTATTGTTCTTTCTTCCATCCGAGGCGGTTGGTGCGTCCGCGCCATGTCTCGCCGGTCGTGGCATTGACAACCCAAAGGAAGTTGTTGCTGTCTACGCAGGCAGTATAGGCTCCTGAGACGAAGAATCCGGTTGGTGCAGTCACCACTGAGTCGGTCTGCCATGTGATGCCTCCGTCGCGTGAAGTATAGAACTTCGGCAGGAAGACACGCTCGTCGTTGCCCATCACCATTATCTTTCCGTCGTAAGCCACGGCAGAGATGTTCTGCAAGAGCGGCAGTTCATGACGGTTAAGCGAATTATGGTCGTAGAACATCCACGGCTGGTTCTCGCTGTATGCTGTGCCTTCGTCAATCTTGCCCCAGACGCTGAACGCCGTTGTGCTTGCTGCGGGCACGGAGCCTATGAGCAGTGTGCGGAAAGCGTTGGGGTTGGTGGCGAGGGGAAGTGTGGCGTATGCTATGTCGCCGTTGGGGAGAAGCGAAGCGCTCTCGTCCATTCCGGCTGCCTTCCATGTCTTTCCGCTGTCGTCGGAGCTGAGCATAACGCCCTCATTATTGTATGCGTAGAGGCGTATGGGGTTTGCAGCGATGATGCGTGCCACGCCAGCCTCGGCAGTTGTCTGTTGTGTCCATGTATTGCCGTCGGTGGTAGCCATCACCACACCGTTGTCACAAACGAAGAGTGTGTCGTGCTTTACGGCTGCGGAACGGTAGGTTTCGGCAGCGAGAGTATGATTGAAGTTGGGTGTGGCGGCTGTCCATGCGTCGTCGCCGTCGGCTCTGTAGACAGTTGTCGTCGTGCCGTCGGAAGCGAGGAGGAAGCGGCGTGTGGTGCCTGACGCTGTGGTTACCACGAAGCTCTTCACGCCTGTGGCATTAGTGAAGGCTGTGGGGGTAGGAAGCTTTGTCCAGTTGAACAGGTCTGCCGGTTCCTGATGTACGTTTACGCGTACCTCATACTTACGTACGGCAGCTCCTGAGAGACTGTAAACCTGCAGCTCTCTGGGTTTCGAGAAGTCGAGTGAGTCTGTGGTGCTGAGATATGACAGCGAGTCGCTGGTCATGCTCTTCAGTACCAGTGATCCTGAATTTAGGCTGTTTGCGGATACGAGAATCTTGGTTGGGTCAACGCCGTAGGGCAGCGAGTCGGGATTGTAGATTACGCAGCGCTGCTGGTCGATGACAAACTTATATGCGCTGAGCTTCACCGATGTGGTGTAAACGCTGTCCGCACCGTTGCTTGCCTTGACGTGCACTGCCTTCTTGGCTGATGTAACCGAGAAAGCCGTCACGGCGCTGTCGTCGGTGTATACATAGTCGCCGTCGTTGGTGTCGAGGCACGAAACGAGTGAGAAGAGTGCCGCGAGGAGCACTGCTATGTTAATGGTCTTGCTTTTCATTCTACTCAAAATATTCCCAATCTATAGTTTTTAGCTGCAAATTTAATCAGAATTCTGCAAATAGTGTGGTATTTCGTCTCTTAATTATGCAATTTATTGATTAATAGTATGATTTTTAAGGTTGTTTAGGGTTTTAGGGCGGGGCTCTCGATTTTTGAATTACAGCAGACAAGGCTAACTTAGGAGGCTATGGCGTCTCGCCGTAGCCACGCAGCCTCCCATAACATAACATCAATTAGCACCAGGTACAAAATTACGTATTACAGCCGTGTCCCGAGGGGACACGTATACATCAGAAACCCACTGCAAGCTGCGAAGCAGCGCAGCTGTGGGATAAGCATCCCCTCACCCTCTCTTGGTTCCGCAAAGCGGGACCGACCATCATCCTCAACATCATACGGGATGCGTCAGTCCCCCTTCGGGGAACTATATGGGTGGAGGTGTCGCACGTACCCACAGCTGCGCTGCTTCGCAGCTTGCAGTGGGTTTCATTATTATAGGTCCCGCTCCGCGGAACCCGCAGCTCATACGATTTGCATTATCTTCCTGTCTAAAGACCCTGTCTTCCCGTCTAAACACGAAAAAAGGGCTTCGCAATCTTAAATCGCGAAACCCTTTCTTATTATGTCAATGCTGTGCGGCTATGCCGCTTACATTCTTTCGTCTTATTACTTAACGACAACCTTGCGAGTTGTACCGTCAGAGAGCTTGAGGATGTTGATGCCCTTAACAGGAGCAGAAACCTCTGAACCGTCAGCAGCGTAGCGAGCTACGACTGTAGCGTTCTCTGAAGTCTCAACGCCCTTGATGGCTGTTGCCTGACCCTTCGGGAGCTCGAGGAACTGGCACTGGTTAACCCATACGTTGTTGAGGTCACCGTTGAAGTAGTTCTTGCCGTCAACATTGATCATGAACGGAAGGCTTACGAAAGCCACTGCGTTAAGAGTGTTCTTGTTTTCGTTGTAGTTGTACTGCTTCTTAGGAATTGTAACCTCGTAAGTCATCTCGAAGTTGTCACCGTTCCAAGTGATCACATCACCCCAAGGATTCTCTGTGCCGATTACGCGGAGAACATTCTCGTGGTTGTATGTACCAATCCAGCCGTTGGGGCTGTACTGCTTTGACTTAACGCCGTTCTCAGTAACGTAGAGACCGAGAGTTGCGCCCTCAAGAATCTTGCTGGCATCCTTCACACCAGTACCCTTGATGGTGATGTTCAGAGTAGCGTCCTTAAGGTTGGGGTTGTCACCAACAGTGAGGTTGGTCTCCATCTGGAGGTTAACTACTGAAGGAGCTATTTCATCCTCCATATCGAGGACACCGCTCAACTGCTCAGCAAGCTGTTCATTCTTCTCAGTAGCAATGTTAGTAGCAATCATGTTGCCACCCAAGTTGAAGCGGTTGAAGTTGGCTGATGGGAAGCCGTTTGTAGAGTATCCGAGAATGGCATCTGCATCACTTATTGTATACGGGTCAGGATTGTTCTTATCCTGCAGACCGTGGATAGCTACCCAAGCCACATCGTCACGGCTCTTAGTGAGAGCACGGAGTGTCTCATAACCCCACGGGCAATATACGCAGCTTGTGCTGGTGAACTGCTCTAAGAGGTTGTACTGACGAGAGGTGTTCTCAGTGTAAACACGGAACTGTGCAGCAGCAACGTCGTCACTTGTATCGCCAGAAGGAGCTTTGCCGTTAACGCTCTTCACCTTAACGCCAAGAACGTGTGCGCCATTGTCAAGACTAAGCTCAGAGAGGTCGATGGATGCGCTCAGCTTTACATAAGCGTCACCGATAGCAGCATCAGAAGGCAATGTGAGCTCTGCCACAGAATTGTTATCGACAAGGATGTCGAAAGCTGCGTTTGAACATTCCTTAGAACCAGAGTTGTTAACATAGAACTGGAACGGGAGTGCATCATTGGGCTTGAACATCGGGTTGGTAGCCAGCTGAACAATAGCGAGGTCGTCAGGGAAGCCGCCTTCCTGTTCTACGATGAGCTGGATGCAGGCAACGTACTCACTTGAAACCTGGAACCAACCTTCTTTTGTCGCATCCTTGCCGAGGTTACCATAAGCAAGTAAGCCATCCGTACCTTGACCGACAGCAATAGGATAGCACTCTTCAGTGAATTCACCATTTTTCTTAGTGGTCTTCTGTGTGTAAGTGTATCCGACAACAACACCTGTTGTAACATCATTTATGTCAAGAGCCTTGTCAAAGATCACCTCATTCCACTGCTGGTCGAATCCGCTTTGGTCAGATTTAAGTGTAGAAACCTTCTGAGAAGAAGCTGCCTTGCTGGTATAGAGTACGGGAGATTCGCCATTCATATTGTAAAGTTCAACCTGTGCTGATGAGCCGAGCGAACCGTTGATGAGGTAACGAGCACCGACAATCTTAGCACCCTTGAATTTTGAGAGGTAGGATGCATCCATCGCACTATAAATACCCTTGACCTTGGAGCCAGCTCCAGGAAGACCTACACCGCCAGCCATTGTTTCTGAACCGGAAACACCTACTGTCTTCTGATTGGCGTTAAGCTTCTGGGGAGCAAGATTCTTCTTAGCTACGCTTACCTGAGCAGGAGCAACGAGCTTGTGAAGCTTGATGTTGCCTGCCTTAGCAGTCACCATGTTGTGCTTGCTTACCTGATACGGAGATGTCAAGTACTGTGCGTTAGCTGCAGAAGCACTGAGCATAAGCGCACAAAGTGAAAGTAAAATTCTGTTCATAATAATAGAATTATTTGGTGAATAATAGTGAAAATTTTCTGTTTATGTTGCTCTTTACTTGACAATCTTGACTGTCTTGCCGTTAGAGAGCTTCACGATGTTCAGACCCTTCTGTGTGGTCTGGATCTGCTTGCCAGTGGCGTCGTAGATGCCAGTAACCTCAACATTCTGACCATCCTTGATGCCGTTGATGGCTGTAGCGCCCTTTACGAAGTGGATGGTGATGGAAGGCATCGGATTTTCAAGGTCCTCATCGTCTACGCGTTCGAACGACTCAATGCCCCACTTATTCTTATTAATGTTATAGTACTCGAGCTTAACGTATACCTCGCAGACACCATCTGCCTCGGGGAACCATTCAGACTTCAATGGCTTCACCTGGTTGGCATCCATAGCACCTGCCTCAGTACGTGTCATGCCGCCCTTGATGCCTGACATACAGTTCATAGGGAAACAAATCTGATAGCTGCCACTGTCAATCTTCTTTACATTAACAAAAGCGCCTACACCTTGTCTCTCGTTAGTGTTGTTCTTTACGTATACTTCGTCAGCCACCTGAACAGCACCGAAGTCATCCTCCTCTACGTGGTTGGCAGTCCAAACTGTACCGCTCGGAATCTCCTTGCCGTCCTTGTCAATGAAAGAGAATGTTTTGTCCACCTGAGCGTATGAAGCTGTGGTGAACATTGCTGCTGCGATGAGCAGAAGTGATTTTATAGATTTCATAATAGTTTTTCCTTTGTTTTGTTGATTGTATAAAGTTTACTTTTCAGTTTCTCCCTCGTGCTCCACGAGGTGCTTCTTGGCTACGTTCTCCACACCGCCGTCGTTGTAGACGAATGCTACGACAGCGATGTTGTCTGCATTCCAAGCCTCGGGCAAAACATACTGATACTGCTTTGTTGTGGTCTCGCCTTCCTTTACGGTGACGTCCTCGCCCCATGTGCCGTTAACGGCAGCACGGAATACGTGGTTGTGGATGTACTCCTTGTTGGACTTTCCGTCCGGCATCATCTGCAAAGCCTTTACGCCGTCCTCCACAATCCATACCTGAAGCTTGCCGTTCACCGTTCCGTTTGTGCCGAAGGCTCTCACTGTTGTGGTGAGTGTGCGTTTGGCGGCATCGTATGCGTTGGCTATTTTCACGGAGAGGTTTGCCTTTTCAGAGATGATGGTGCCCACCATGGCAGCCCAGTTGTTGTAGTGGCTGTCCGGCGAGGTCTTTCTGTTGAAGATCACCCAAGGCTGTCCCATCTTGTTCTCCTTGTCCCAACGTGTGTAATACTCGTTGCCGGTGTCGGTCATCAGACCAACTGTCTTCGAGTTGCCTGCGAATCCGAGCGGACCGCTATGTATGCCCACTGCGATGACGTTGTCCTCACCGTAAGTGTCGACGATGCTGTTGATGATCTCCGTACCGGTGGGGCAGTTGATGCATTTCTGTCCTGTGAAGTCCTCGATGAGGATGGCGCGTCCCACTTCCGCCGGCTTTACGTATATTAGTCGGTCTCCCTCGTCAATGTTGCTGCACGAAGCGGCAGCCATTGCCATAGCGGCTGTTGCCACGCCGAGGAATAAGTTCTTTATTTTCATGATGAGAATGATCAGAAGTTATAGTTGTAAGATACTGTCACGCCCTTGCTTGCGGGCACATAGCGGCAGACGCCACCTGAGCAGTTATATCCTGCACGTGTCTTGCCGTAGCCCACCTGCAGACGGTGTGCGCCAGCGGTGAAGGTCACGGAGCCGTTGATGTAGTGCTCCTTGTGTGTGCCCTTTGTCTCGTCGATGGCACCCGTAGCGTTATAGTAGTGCTCCGCACCGTTATACTGGTCGCTGATGGTGAACATGAAGTGCGGCAGGAACGACAGCTCGAGCAGTCCGAAGTACCAGTCGCCCTGGTCTTGCTCAGTATGCAGATACTGTGCCTCTCCACGGAGTGTCAGCTTGTTGTTGATGCGATACTTACCCTCTGCGATATAGATGTCAGAATGGATGAGTCCGCCCTCTCCCTCTACTACAGACTTGTTGTAGAACTGATTCATGTACATGAGGTTGAGCTTGAACGACTTCGACAGCTTCTTCTCAATCTGCACGTTTAGGTCCTGATAGTATGTCTTGTCGCCCCACTTCCAGAAAGCCGATCCGTATCCGTCCGTACCCGGTCCGCCGCCCTTCTTCTTGTTCTGCTCGATGGAGTGAACGTGCGAGAAGTTGAGTTTGAGACTTGTGCCGTACTTGCCGCCGAGCGCTGTGTGGCGCTTGAACTTATATCCGAACTCTGCCTGATAAGCCCACTCGCCGTTGAACTGTGTGGCGTAGGGATAGAGGGCAGCGAGAGCGTATGTCTGCTGGAAGGCGAATGCGGGAAGGTGGTTGATGAAAGCCGCCGTACCGTTCTCCGTGCGCTTGCTGCGGAAGCCCATGTTGTCCGAGCGCTTAGCCTGGAGCAGGAGGCTCATGCCGCTGCGCGAGTAAGATGTGGAGAGCATTGCCACGTAACCCTTGCGGTAGATGTATGGGAAGTTCTTGTCGAACGAGGGGTCTTCTGTCTTCTGTGCGTATTCAGCGAGGACGCTGAAGTCGCCAGCCTGAAGGTTGGCTCTCACGTCGAAGGCGTTTGTGTTCTCCGGCAGACGCAGCTTGTGCGTCGGGTCTGACATGATGTCATCGTCAGCCTTCTCATGCTTGTTCACCCATGATCCGCCGAGGGTAAGGAATGTGCCCTTCTGCTGCATCTTCTCGAACCACTGGTCTACGCTTACCTCGAGGTCAGCTCCTGAGACCAGTGATGTATGGTCCCAGTAGCGACGCTGCTTACCTGCGAGTGCCTTCACCTGCACGCCCTTGAAAGGACGTACCACGAGGCGTCCGCCGAGCAGCGAGTTGTCGATGCCGAGTGAGCGTTCCTCGTATGTGCGGAGGATGAATCCCGAACCGAACTGCTCGTAGAAGTTACCGAGTGTGAGTTCTGCGTTCTTGATCTTACCTTTTATATAATAGAACGGTACGCCCCATCCCTTGAAGTCTTTTTCAAAACCTGGGAGCGGGTGTTCGAGATATTCGAGACGTGCGCCGGCGTCCACATACTTCGAGAGTGCGTGCACTTCGGCGTAGGTATTGGTAAGCACCTTGTCGTCGTACGTGCCCGTACCGATGTTGTGGTCTTCCTGCGGCACGAGGATGTCGCTCTGAACGCTACCTGTGATGGTGACGTCGTAGTCTTTCGTGAGCTTTATCTTCTGTGCGTTGACCGCAGCCGACGTCATCATGCCAGCGAGCATGAGCGCGAGAGTCTTGTTCATTTATTCCTTCTGTTGTTGATTGTCTTTACTTGTTAATGAGTTCTCTTACCTTCTCGATAAGTTCTTCCTCTGCACCCTCAGTGTAGCCGTTGTGCTTAGCCACGATGTTGCCTTCGCCGTCGCAAACGATTACGTAAGGAATGGTCTGGATGCCGAGTGCGCGCTTGAAGTCGCTGTTGGGATCGAGGAGCACCTCATACTGCCAGCCGTGGTTGTCAACGAGGGGCTTCACCTTATTAATATTCTGTGCCTGGTCGATAGACACGGCGATGATCTTCACGCCGGTCTCCTTCTGCCAGTCCTCGTACACCTCGCTGATGGCTGTGAGCTCGCGGTTGCAGGGCTTGCACCATGTGGCGAAGAAGTCGATGATGAACGGCTTACCGTCGTTGCGGAGTGTGTCTGTAGACACTGTCTTTCCGTCAATGCCCTTAAGGACTACCTTAGGAAGCTGTGCGCTTGCTGTGGTGAAAACTGCAAGCAGCAAAAGAGTAGCAAGTATTAATTTCTTCATAGTTGTAAGTATTTTGTTGCAAAATTATATAAATATCTCATTGCTTGCACGATATTATGGTTAATTTTATCTAAAATGTATACACATCGCATTGATATACAGGAATGAATTTTCAAAATGCGCGATGTTTGCGAAAACAAATTGCTTTTTGATTTTTTGACAGGAAGACAGGAAGACAGGTTATTAGGGAATGGGACAAACATAGGAGGCTATGGCGTCTCGCCGTAGCCACGCACCCACGGACAGTTAATCAATAATATGCTGATTGGCGGTCTGCTATGGGAGGGTGCAAGCAAATGGAGTATGAGCTGCGGGTTCCGCGGAGCGGGACCTATATCATGAAACCCACTGCAA
>OIZP01000905.1_pt1 | contig 16712 bp, 26 predicted proteins | sample 1588531 | NCBI WGS metagenome assembly OIZP01 (sample SAMN03283283) | human gut metagenome | biome: human-associated habitat; material: feces | host: Homo sapiens | place: Peru | collected 2012
CAAGTGCAAAGATCTATAAACTGGCACGAAGCTTGCTTGAGTATAAGTGGAAGCTAGTTGTACAGATCAAGCGTAATTAATCTATAAACTGGCACAAAGCTTGCTTGTTTAAAAGTGGAAGCTGGTTGTACGGATCAAGCATAAAAATCTGTAAACTGGCACAAAGCTTGCTTGAACTAAGATGAGTGGAAAGGAGTGTAAATCATGGCAAAAATCATACTTGCATCGCATGGAGGATTATCTGCAGGAATGCTTGATTCAGTAAAAATGATTGTTGGAGAATTAGCTGCTGACGTAGAAACATATAGTTTATTACCAGGACGCAATCCTAACGAATATGTAACTGAATTAAAAGAAAGAATCAGTACTTCTTCAGAAGAATTCATAATTTTATGTGATATCAAAGGAGGTAGCGTTTATAACGCTATGATTCAGCTGCTGGATATGGGTAATGTAGAAATTATTTCAGGAATGAACATGAATATAGTTTTAGAATTAGTTATTAAAAACAGTAGCGGATGTATTGATATTGATAATGCCTTAAAAGAAGGAAAAGAAGGAATTCAATTAAAAAATAAAGATAATGTCGCCGTTAATACAGAAGACGAAGATTTCTAAAAAAAGGAAGGTGGATTTATGTTAGTAGGGTTAAGAGTTGATCATCGTTTATTGCATGGTCAGGTAGCATTTTCTTGGACAAGTGCACTAGGAGCTGATTGTATCTTGATTGCAAATACAGCAGTTACTAAAGATAATCTTAGAAAAACAGCTATTAAAATGGCAAAGCCAGCAGGAACAAAATTAGTTATTAAGAATATTGAAGATTCAATCAAAGCATTAAATTCAGGAGTAACAGATAAATACAAGTTATTTGTTATTGTTGAGAGCGTAAAAGATGCTTACGAATTGATGACAAAAGCAGATATTCATTCTGTAACACTTGGCGGAACAAAGGCTACAAATGAAACAAAGAATATTTCTAAAGCAGTGAATCTGACTGATGAAGAAATTTCATTAGTAAAGGAACTAATCGAAAGAGGGGACGAAGTTGAAATTCGAATGGTTCCAGCAGATAAAAAGATGTTAGCTAAAAACGTTCTATAAAGGAGGAAAAAGATTATGATGTTGAAGGCGTTTTTACTTGGCTGTATCGCATTCTTAGGGAAATGTGATTTGGCTACAGGTACTAACCAGTTACAGAGACCTATTATTTTGGGTCCGCTGGTAGGTCTAGTGTTAGGTGATCTTGATGCAGGAATTAAGATTGGTGCAACACTTGAACTTGCGTTCTTAGGTTCTTATTCAGTTGGTGCATTTATTCCACCAAACGTTATTGTTGGTGGTGTATTAGGAACAGCATTTGCGATTGTTACAGGTAAGGGGCCTGCAGTTGCATTTACAATGGCATTCCCAATTGCTTTACTCGCAGTAGCAATTGATAATATCTTCTTCTCATTAGTTAGACCATTGCTTGGTAAAGTTGCTGATAACTATGCTGAAAAAGGTAATGTACACATGGTAAGTGTCATTCATATGGCTACAGGGTTCTTAACATGTACAGTACTATTTTTAATGGTATTCCTTGGATTCTCAGTTGGATCAGATGCAATGAAGAAATTTGTAGAAGCTATTCCAGCTGTTATTACTAACGGATTAACTATCGCAACAGGTTTATTACCAGGTATTGGGTTTGCTATGTTAGCTCAGATGATCATGAATAAGAAGGTCGTACCATTCTTCTTCTTAGGATTTGTATTATCAGCATATTTCAAATTACCAGTAGTTGGTATCGCACTCTTAGGTCTTATTATTATTTTTACAACAATTGATTTCACAGCTAAAAAAACACAGTTAGCAACAGATGTAGTAGAGGAGGATGATGACGATGACTTCTAAAGTAGATACACCAATCAATGCTGAAAATGGTGGTGTTATTACAAAAAAAGATTTAGTTAGAATGTTCTGGAGATCATTACCAATGGAATTCTCATGGCACTATGAAAGACAGATGCATATGGGATTTGAATTCATGATAGGTCCAGCTCTTAAAAAGATTTATAAAGATGATCCTGAAGGATTAAAAGAAGCATTACATAGAAACTTGGAATTCTTTAACTGTACAGCTCATGTCACACCTTTCATTGGTGGTATCACACTAGCTATGGAAGAAATGAATAGAGCAAATGATGATTTTGATGCATCATCTATCAATGCAGTAAAAGCTGCGTTAATGGGTCCTCTAAGTGGTATTGGTGATTCACTTATCTTAGGAACACTTCGTGTATTAGCAGTTGGTATTGGTACATCTCTTGCTGTTAAGGGTAATATTCTTGGACCAATCCTATTCTTCTTAATTTTCAATGTTCCTACTTTCATCTTACGTTATGTATGTGCAATTAAAGGATATGAATTAGGAGCTAACTATTTAGAAAAAGTTCAGGCTTCTGGTTTGATGGAAAAATTCATGTTAGCAGCTGCAATTCTAGGGGTTATGGTCATTGGTGGTATGACAAACGAACTTGTTGTAGCTAAAACAGCATTAAAAATCGGTAGTGGTAAGTCAGCTACACAGATTCAAGGTGTATTAGATGGTATTATGCCAGGAATGTTACCATTAGCAGCAACTGGAATCTATTATAAGTTGTTGCAGAAAAAGACAAATGTCATTCTTATGATTATTGGTACAGCTATCTTTGGTATTATCTGTGCACAATTTGGAATCTTAGCAGCTTAAAAAATATTTATAAATAAAAAAGGAGAAAATTTTATGTTTAATTTTGATGAAAAGAAAGTTTATGCAGATCATTTAAATGGGGTAAATATGATTCCTCAGGTAGAAAAGGTAGTAGATAAAATTTGTGAAGATGGATATAAGAATATCTTCTTAGTTGGTATTGGCGGAACATTATTATATGCAGGACAGATTTTCCATACAGCTAGACAGTTAGGATGCTCTTTACCATTATATTTAACTAATGCTACAGACTTCTTATATGAAGGTGATGCAAACTTTACAAAGGATTCAGTAGTAGTTGTTGCTTCATTATCTGGCCATACAGTAGAAGTGGAACAGGCTATTGATAAAGCACATGAAGTAGGTGCTAGAGTTATTGGCTATGTAGAAGTAGTTGATACTCCAATTGCAAACAAAGTTGATGAATTAGTCACAACAGTAGGTGGAGAATATTACTGGTGGTATACAGTTGTCTTAAGATTCATGAAGAATGCTGGACAGTTCGATAAGTATGATGAATTAGTATCTGATATGCAGAACTTACCAAAAGATATCGTTCAGGTATATAAAGATGCAGATGCTCAGATGAAAGAATATGCAGATAAATACTGTGATTCACCACTTACATACTTAGTAGCTTCAGGTAACCTTGAAGACTGGGCTAATTGTTATGGTATGTGTATTATGGAAGAAATGCAGTGGATGCGCACTCGTCCTATCTCAGCAGCTAACTTCTTCCATGGTTTATTAGAAGTTATCGAAAGAGATACTACAGTATTATTAATCAAGGGTGAAGATAAGACTAGACCAGAAATGGATCGTGTTGAAAACTTTGTTGGTAAAATTTGTGCAAATGTTACAACTATCGATACTAAGAACTTTGAATTACCTGGTATCAGAGATGAATTCAGAGGTATCTTATCTCCAATCGTAATGAGATCAGCATTCATGAGACTTAATGTTCATCTAGAACACAACAGACGTCATCCATTAGACATCAGAAGATACTATAAGTGCTTAGAATACTAAAAAGAGAAAACGGGCAAGGCATTCTATAATGCCTGCTCGTGTTTATAATTATGATAAAAACTGTTATTTTTGATATGGATGGTGTGATCTTTGATAGTGAAACCATGTATATAAATGATTTGATAAGATTTTTTAAACAGCATGATATAGAAATACAAGTAAGTGATTGTATTCCTCTTATTGGTATTGATAGTAAATTATATTATGAACAAGCATACACAATGTGGAATGAAAAAACTGATTTCATAACATTTAAAAATATGCTCCAAGAATATTTTCGTTCATTTGATTGTGATTATAAAGCGGTAGTTAGACCTCAGATCTATTCCGTTTTAGAATACTTAAGTAAACATTATAAAATAGCGTTAGCGTCCTCTTCTAGTTTATATAGTATTAATAATGCGTTGGATCAGGCTGGTTTAAAAAAGTATTTTTCACTTATAGTAAGTGGTGAACAATTCAAAGAAAGTAAACCAAATCCAGAAATATATTTACATACAATTAAAGAATTGAATGTGAATAAGGATGAGGCTATTATTATTGAGGATTCATCTAAAGGAATATTAGCTGCAAATAGAGCTGGTATTAAGGTATTGGCTTTAAAAGATGATAAGTTTGGCTTAGATCAGAGCCAGGCAGATATAATTATTAATGAATTAAATGATATTATAAAGTTGATTGAGAAAGGGGCATAAAAGTATGAATGCTATGTTAATTGTCGCTATAGTGATTGCTATTATTGGTACTATTCCAGTAATCATCAGAAAGAAACTCCTAAAAAATTATCTAACATTACTCCAAAACAATGATATCAAGGCAATAAAAGACTTAATGGCAACTAAACTAGCTAAGATATGTATTCCTCTATTTAATAGGGAATATTTACTTTTAAATGCTTATCTAAAAGTAAATGATAACAAACAAATAGATACTCAAGTAAACAATATAATGGATCATGTTCCTATGAATTCTAAGCAGAAGTCTGCTCTCGCAAAATCAGTATTCTATATATATGTAGATAAGAAGAATGCATCTATGATTGATCGTTTGTTGGAAATGGTTAGCACGACAAATGATCATGCCCTATATAGACAGATGGATATGGTTAATGATACTTTGATTAGTGGTGGAATTAAGTATTATGATGAATTGAAGTCTGATCTAGAAGATGAAGAATATACTAAAAACAATGAAGATACTCCCTATCTTGAATTCTTATTATCAGTTATCTACAAGAATATGGGTAATGAATCAAAAAGCAAGGAATATAAGAATAAAGCCTTAGAAGACAGTAAAGGAACTGTATATGAATCTTTAATTAAATCTCAAAATTTATAGGATGATTGAGTAAATCTCGCACTGGAAAGACAACCTAATTAAAAATGGGTTGTCTTTTCTTTGCGTATTCATCAATATAAATCACTATGTCAAATATATTTGATAGACACAAAACTACTTATATGACAAGATAATCACGAAAGGGAGTGTAGAGATATGAAAATAGGTAAATAATTAAAAGAGAAGCATGTATCAAGTCTCATCTTACCCAAGAAATGGTGTCAGAAAAAATAAATGTTTCAAGACAGATAATCTCTAATTGTGAATTCAGAGGATTACAAACACAGTTTTGCATCAGACAAAATTCACTAAATAGGCAATAGCACTTGACAATATGGCAAGCGTTAGCTATGATAATATTACGAAGGTTGATAATTATTTAGGAGGAAACTTATGAGTAAGGAGTTAGGAGGCCGTATACTTATTTTATTGAAAGAAAAAGGGCTACAACAAAAAGAATTAGCTGAATGTATTGGAGTTAGTGAAGGTGTTATGTCTAGATACATTTCTGGAGCTAGAGATCCAAAACCAGAAACGTTAGCAAATATTGCTACTGCACTACACACAACATCAGATTATCTTTTAGGAATTGAAAATGATGAATTTAGTTATCCTCGGGTGCGTAGACTTATTGCTCGTAATGCATCTGTTATGTCCGATGAGGAAAAAAAAGAATTAATTAACGCTTTATTTGGAGGAGAATAGAATTTTGGGTGTTAAATTATCAAATCAACGTTATGAAGAAATTAAGCAAGTAGTTGTTCAAATGTATGAAAAATTGAATGTTAGCTGTATTCCTATTAATTGTTTTGAAATTGCTAGCAAAATGAATATTAAAGTTATTCCGTATTATGCATATCCTAAAAAAACGCAGACTTTGCTTTTGAAAAAGAGCGAAGATGGTTTTTGCCTACAGTGTTTCTCAGGTGATTGGTATATTTTTTACAATGATGAAAAAGGATATGGTCGTATTAATAATACAATAATGCATGAAATAGGGCATATTGTTCTTGATCATACTGAAGATAGTGAACTTGCTGAAAAAGAAGTGAAATTTTTTGCTAAATTTGCATTAGCACCACCAGTTCTTATTCATAAGTTGAAATTAAACTCACCTGAAGATATTTCTAAAACATTTGAAATTAGTTATGAAGCTGCTTGCAATGCTTTGTCTTATTATCACAAATGGCTTCGATATGGTAATTCACAATATACTGATTATGAAGAGAAAATGTTATATTTATTTTCTTGATTAAATTAAAGGAGGTGATTAAATTGTGGGTAAAAAAAACACATTTATAATTGTTTTAGCAATTATAAATGCATTTTATTACGGATGTGCTACATCCTATTCCTTAAACAATTAAAATTGTAGCATATCCATTTTCTTGTTTCAAATCATATTTGAAGAATTAGTTATTATTGAAAATGAAGAGGTGATAATTATTATAAAAAAAACTAGTTATAATATGAGAAATGATCAGTTATTTATGCGTAATGAATATTCTGGTCAAGGGAAGTGGAATATTCCAACTATAAAAAAACAAAGTATCGATTTGAGTGATATATCATTAATTGCTTGTTCAGATACACGTTCAAATGATAATTTGAAAAACACAAAAAAAGGTGTCCATTTTTTTGTGGATGATTATCGTTTTAATAGTATTTATAATAATCCGAGAAAATCACTTAAAAAATATTCCCAATATGCATTTCTTTTAAGTCCGGATTTTTCTACCTATGCTGATATGAATTTATGGAGACAATTAGAGAGCGTTGCAAAAAATCGTTGGTGTGGACGATATTGGCAGGAACAAGGATTAACAGTCATTCCTACAATTAGCTGGAGTACTCCTAGAAGTTATGAATTTTGCTTTGATGGTGTAGAAAAATATTCTATAGTTGCAATTGGAATGATCGGGTGTAAACAAAATAAAAAGGAATTCATGCATGGTTATAATTACATGATTAAAAAATTAGAACCTGAGACTATAATTTGTTTTGGTGAACCGTTTGAGGAAATGACAGGAAATATAATTACTATAGATTATCTTTCTTCTAGAAAGGTGGTACGATAATGGGAGGACGTGGAACTTTTGCGGTTGGCAAGCAGGTTGATTACATTTATGAAACAGTTGGAAAAATTGAAGGTGTAAAAATTATAAAACCAATTGATAAGACAAAAGCGTTAAAACTTCCTGAAGAGTCACATAGTAGTAATAGTTATGTTCTTTATGATAAGGATGGTGTTTTTCATCAATACCGTGAGTATAATTCAAATCATGAAGTAGTTCTTGAAATAGGTTATCATCACGAGAATAGTCTTGGTCATGGAGATGTTTTACATGCTCATGTTCACAGCATTCCAGGAGTTGAGCATCATAGCCAAGCAATAAAATTTGTGATTAGGCCTGGAGATGCATTGTATGAAAAGTATAAAAAGCTATTTATAGGAGTTAAATTATGACAGGTAATACTTTATCTGAATTTATTGATGATATTCTTACTATGGGAGGACCGGAAAAGGAATTTCTTTTCCGAGGAAAAAAATACATGCTGCAATCTCAAACTTATAGTCATGATTCAAAATTAATTGAATTAGTTATCTTTGAGTGTTTTGACAATGAGAATTTTATTTTTAGATGTCATGGTAAAGATTTTTATGAGTGTTTTAAGCAATTTGAAAAAGCAAGAATTTTTGACGGAATGAATATTTATGAGGCTGAATCAGAAATACAGGTTCTTTTTGGCTAATATAGAAATTGAAATATATATGTCAATTTTATAATCACATAATTATACTAAAGATGAAATTTCACACTGACAAGAAGAATGAAAGTGCAACTGAAAAAGATATAAATGTTGTAAAAACAGGTGTTGAAGATTACGCTTTAATGTATACAACCTGACTTTAGAATCCAGCATCTAAACATAGTGATAGTTCTTAAAATGCAATATGAAATTCGCTTTTGAATCTCATGCTGCTTTCTTTATATGCTAATTTAAAATAACTAGGGGTTTCCTATATTTTAATTATTACGTAGTAAGGGGGGGAAAATGCCAGACGGATCCATTATTCAGGACAGAGATCCGCTTACAGTTCCATCAACTAGAAGAAATTCAGTGTTAGCAGATTTATTTAATAGGTTAGGTTATATGGAATGTAAAGGTAGTGGATTCGGTAAGATTATAGATGGCTATGAATTTCAGATTAATTATGATGAAAGTAAAAAGACGTTTTTTAGATCAGATCGGTACCAGTTTACAGTTGTGATGCCAAATTTAAATTACAATGTTCCTCAGAAAAAAGATACCAATCCGTTGGAAATCCAAATATTGAATATGATAAAAAAGGATAATAAAATCAGTACAGAAAAAATGGCAATGACGTTAGGAATAAGTTCCAAGACTGTAAAACGTCACATCAAAGATATAGGTATTATTCGATTTGTTGGTCGTTGTTCCAATGGACACTGGGAAATAATTGATGATTAGAAATACAATCTAATATCATGTATAGGAAAGCTATAAGATTTCAAAAAATGAACTCTTATAGCTGTTTTTTGTGCAAAAATATAAAATTATTCTCCAATCCCCTGTCAGTGTAAGGATATGGAAATAGGTAAACAATTAAAAGAAGCACGTATCAAATCTCATCTTACCCAAGAAATGGTGTCAGAAAAAATAAATGTTTCAAGACAGACAATCTCTACTTGGGAAAATGAGAAGTCTTATCCTGATATTATAAACATTATAGAACTAAGCAATCTCTATTCTATTACTCTTGATGAACTTATAAAGGGAGATGAAAGAATGATCGAACATCTAGAAGAAAGCACGGATATAGTAAGAAGCAGTAAACAGCTGATAGGCGCAATATTATTGAATATATTTGTTGTGATTCTATTAATTACATTAGGTATGTTCTTGCCAGATAGTAAGTATTATCTAGTTGTTGTATTCTGCTTAGCTGTAGTAAGTTCATCATTATTGTTGTATCAAATTATTAAGTGTATATAAGGAAGATTCTATGAATAATATATTATTTGTGATATGTATGGCAATTACTCTTGTAGGAACTATGGAAACAACATATCAAATATGTAAGTTGATTGTATTAGATGCTTCAGCACGAGGACTTAAACATCCTAAATTTATGGGGTTTACTTGCAACAAATGGAAATAACTCAAGTGGATTATTATTTTATTTATTTAGAAGAAGAAAATATCCATTAAAGAATATAGATGAACATCAAAGAACACTGATAAACAAAAGAAAGAAATCAGCAGGTGTAGGTCTTCTATTTGTTGTAATAGGTACAATTGGACTCATATGATGTTGTAGTTTATAGAATATTTAACTTCCGCAACCACCAGTTGACATATTTTCAGCCTGAATTGGTAGATGGAAGCTACCATAATTGGTATATTTTGAATGTAAGGAGGAGAAGAATATGATTCTTGCTGATAAGATTATAGAAGAAAGAAAAAAGAATGGCTGGTCACAAGAAGAACTTGCCAATAAGTTAGGTGTATCAAGACAGGCTGTTTCTAAATGGGAGAGTGCAGGAACTATACCAGACCTGCAAAGAATACTTCAGATGTCTGAACTATTTGGTGTCACTACAGATTATTTGTTGAAGGATGAAATAGAAGAAGCACCACTCAATGAATATATTGAAACAAATACAATCAAGGTAAGTATGGAAGAAGCCAATCAATATCTTGATATGAAGCGTAGAGGTTCAAGAATAGTAGCCAATGCGACAAGCTTATGTATATTAAGTCCTGTACCTCTTATAGTATTAGGTACAATGACAGAAGATCATACACTCATAGGTTTTAGTTTAGTATTTCTTCTTGTGTTAGTCGCAATAGCTGTTTATCTATTTGTGAATTATGGATTGCATGAGTCGCATATGCAGCATCTAGAAAAAGAAAGCTTTGAAACAGAATATGGTGTATCAGGTATGGTACGTGAAAGAAGAGACAAATATGAACCTGCTTTTATAAGAAATATTGCGATAGGTGTTGTCCTTTGTATTCTTTCCGTCATTCCTACTATTATGACAGGTGTAATGGAAGCAGATGATAGTATATGTGGTCTATCTGTAGGTCTATTGCTTATTATTGTTTCTATTGGAGTCAATATTCTTATTCGTGCAGGTATGATCAAGTCTAGCTATGATACTCTATTGCAGGAAGGTGAGTATACAAAAGAAGAGAAACATTTAAAGAAGAAAACAGATGATTTTTCAGGTGCTTATTGGTGTTTGGTAGTCGTAATATATCTAGGATGGAGCTTTTCGACAAATAATTGGAAAATGACATGGATCATATGGCCAGTGGCTGGAGTATTATATGCAGCAGTACTTGGTATTGTGAAAATGATTGTGAGGAATAAAGATGAGTAAATATAATAAGCTTTGGGAATATATAGAAAGTTGTGGAAAAGAACAGCTTATACTTACATTTGAAGAAATCAATTCTATCGCAGCAGTACCACTAGATCATTCTTTTTTGAAATATAAGAAAGAACTTCTTGAATATGGATATAAAGTAGAAAAGATATCAATGAAAGAAAAGAAGGTATCCTTCATGAAGAATAAATAGTTCGCAAGTTTTCTTGTGAACTATTTTTTTCTTCATTGTATAATGAATATACAAAACATTTGACACTAAACTAGGGTTTAATGTTACCCTAATAAAGGTGGTGATTGTATGGAAACAAAGGAAATACTAGAAAAAGTTAAAACAGGAGAACTATCTGTAGAAGAAGCCGAACAATTCTTTAAGAAATCCGCTTTTGAAGAATTAGGCTATGCGAAATTAGATACAAATAGAGAAATACGTTCAGGTTTTCAGGAAGTGATTTATTGCCAGGGAAAAGCAGATGATCACTTAGTCGGTATTGTGAGAAGACTTTATGAGGTGCAGGGAGAAGTATTTGGGACAAGAGCCTCAAACCATCAATATGAACTCTTAAAGAATGAATTTCCTGAACTAGAATATGATCCATTATCACATATTATTAAGATAGAAAAAGAAAAGGAACATAAAGGGAAGATTGTTGTATGTAGTGCTGGTACGGCAGATCTTAATGTGGCTGAAGAAGCAGCACAGACAGCTGAATTCTTTGGGAGTCATGTAGAACGTTTGTATGATGTAGGTGTGAGTGGTATTCATCGCTTATTATCTAAATTAGATATCTTGCAATCAGCACGATGTATTATTGCGGTGGCAGGAATGGAAGGAGCTCTTGCAAGTGTCATAGGTGGTTTAGTAGACTGTCCTGTTATTGCAGTACCTACATCAGTGGGTTATGGAGCTAGCTTTCATGGTGTCAGTGCTTTACTTACAATGATTAATTCCTGTGCCAATGGTATTGCAGTAGTGAATATTGATAATGGCTATGGTGCAGGTTATATTGCAACTCAGATTAATAGAACGGGGGAATCAAAATGAATCAATTATATTTAGAATGTTATTCTGGAATAAGTGGAGATATGTTTGTCGCAAGCTTACTTGATCTAGGGGCTTCAAAAGAAGTATTAGAAGAAGTTCTTTCATCATTACCTCTTGCTGGTTTTAAAACTGAAATCACAAGAGTCAATAAATCAGGACTTGATGTCTGTGATTTTAATGTTATTTTGGATCATGATAATCATGATCATGATATGAACTACTTATATGGTGAACATACACATCATGAACACCATCATCATCATGAACATCGTCACTTGCATGATATTTTACATATCATTGATCATGCACAAATGACAGATCATGCTAAAGAATTGGCTAAAAAGATTTTCACTATTTTAGGTGAAGCAGAGGCAAAAGCCCATGGTACTTCTATTGAAGAAGTGCATTTTCATGAAGTAGGTGCTGTGGATTCTATTGTAGATATTATTTCTGCAGCGGTATGCTTTGATGATTTAGGTATTGATGAAGTCTATATTCCGGTTATTTATGAAGGAACAGGTACTGTACATTGTGCTCATGGAACACTTCCTATCCCAGTTCCTGCAGTGAATAATATTGTATCGAGTCATCATTTACCTATTCATATTGATACAATCAAAGGTGAATTAGTGACTCCTACAGGCGCTGCTATTGCTGCATCTATTGTGACATCTCATACACTTCCTTCTACCTTCACAATTAAAAAGACAGGTATAGGGGCAGGTAAGCGTGCTTATGAAAGACCAAGCTTACTTCGTGCAATGTTGATTGAAACAGATCCCAGGCACCAATAAGGTATGTAAGCTAGAAACAAATATTGATGATAGTACAGGAGAAGTATTAGGTCATGTGATGGAGTTATTAATGTCTCACGGTGCAAAAGACGTCCATTATATTCCTGTAATGATGAAAAAGAACAGACCTGCTTACTTACTCAACGTATTATGTGATGAAGAAAAAAGAAAAGAATTAGAAACAATCATCTTTAAAGAAACAAGCACTATCGGTATTAGACGTACTTACATGGAACGTACAGTTCTTCAAAGAACTTTTGAAACAATTTCTACTCCTCTTGGTGATGCTATATTTAAGGTGGTCAATATAGATGGAGAGAAAAGAGCGTATCCTGAATATGAAAGTGCGAAGTTATTAAGTGAAAAACATAATTTATCTATTATTGATGTTTATCAATTGTTGGAAAGGAGTTATTATGAATTTAGTCGCCATCATTGATCAGTATCTACATGAAGATGTTATGATTGCTTTTTCTGGTGGCGTAGACAGTACACTCTTATTAAAAATAGCCGTTGAAGCATCAAAGAGATATCATACGCATGTTTATGCTGTTACTATTCAAACAGCGCTTCATCCTGTGATGGAGGCAGATGAAGCCAAGCAAATGGCTGAAGAAATAGGGGCTATTCATAAAGTGATTCATGTAGATGAATTAGAAGGTGCAGGAATAGAGAATAATCCTGTAGATCGTTGTTATTTATGTAAGAAGTATATGTTTACTAAAGTGAAGGAACTCGCACATAGTTTAGGTATTTCTACTATTCTTGAAGGTACAAACGCTGATGATTTAAAACAATATCGTCCTGGTATCAAAGCAATCAAGGAATTAGGATTACATAGTCCACTCTTAGAGGCTAATATGACTAAAAAAGAAATTAGAGCACTGGCTGCTGCTTATGGTTTGAAAGCGGCTAATAAGCCTTCTTCACCATGTCTTGCCACAAGATTTCCTTATCATACATTACTTAATTATGAGGAAATGCGTAAAGTAGAAAAAATCGAAGATTATCTTCATGCATGTGGTTTCTATAATGTACGCGCAAGAATACATAATGACTTAGTACGTTTAGAAATTGATCAGGATGCTTTTATGAAATGCATGGACTACTCTCAAGAGATTGTCTTATTTATTAAAGAATTAGGATATGACTATGTAACTCTTGATCTAGAAGGATTTAGAAGTGGTAGTCAAGATATTAAACTGGAGGAAAAATAATATGCATATGGCTGACGCCTTAGTCTCACCTGCTGTTGCGACAACGATGTATCTGGCATCAGGTGCAATGACTATTTATTCAATTAAAAAACTAGAAGAAGAAAATGATCCACAGAAACTTCCAATGATGGGTGTTATGGGTGCCTTTGTCTTTGCAGCCCAGATGATCAATTTCACTATTCCAGGAACAGGTTCTTCAGGACACTTAACAGGAGGACTCATGTTAACAGCACTACTTGGTCCTTATGCAGGCTTTTTAACGATGGTAGGTATACTGGCAATACAATGTCTGCTTTTTGCGGATGGTGGGTTACTTGCCCTAGGATGTAATATATGGAATATGGCATTTTATGGCTGTTTTATCTCTTCGATGTTGATATTTAAGCCAATAATCAGTAAAAAATTATCTAAGAAGAATTTGATGATTGCCTCTATCTTAGGTTCTATCATCTCTTTACAATTAGGTGCCTTCTCAGTAGTTGTAGAAACAGAATTATCAGGTATTACAGCACTCCCATGGAACTTATTCATTGGTGTGATGCAGCCTATTCATCTTGCGATAGGTGCAGTAGAAGGTATTATTACAGGCTTAGTTCTATCATTTATTTATGAAGCACGTCCAGAACTCATCTGGCAGGGGCATACAACTAAACTGGCAAAAACATCTAAAAAGAAGCTTCTTGCACTTTTTGGTGGTCTATCAGTGGCAGTGGCTGGTATCTTATCCATATTCGCAAGTGCCTTTCCTGATGGATTAGAATGGTCTATTTTACAGTTAACTGGTTCTACAGAACTACCACACAAAGGGGCTATTTATTCTATGTCTTCGCGTATTCAGGAACTCACTGCATTATTACCTGACTATAATATTGCAGGACATGAATCAATCTTAGGTGGGATGTTTGCAGGAATCGTTGGAGTCTTAGTTGTCATAGGACTCTATATGCTTATTCATCGTTATCATGAAAAACATACAGAAAGCCATTAAGAGAGTGCATCAAATTGATGCACTTTCTAAGCGTACAACCATTCTTTCTGCCATTCATCCCACTTATAAGATTTTGATTGTATTACTTTATTTGATAATCACTGCTTCTTATTCTATTCATAATATTTATATTGTAGTGATGTTTTTACCATTACTCTTATTTTCAATGCTTGGAGAAATCAATTTATTCAAATGCCTAGGAGAACTCAAACCATTAGTGGCTTTATTACTCTTTATGGGAACACCTTTCTTATTCTTTAAGGGTTATGGAATCACTTGTTTTATTGTGCTCGCATTAAAAGGAATATTTGCCTTACTATTCTCTTACATATTGATGACCACAACATCTATGGAGGAACTCTGTATGGGATTATCTAAACTAAAAGTACCTCAACCTCTTATTGTCGTCATCATGTTAATCCAAAGATATCTCATTCTTTTCTTTAAAGAAACAGACAAAACTTTGCTTGCCTATAGCTTGCGTGCACCAGGGCAGAAAGGTATTTCTATAAAGACATGGGGTACATTAGTTGGTTCAATGATGCTTCGTTCCATTGACCGTGCCATGAATGTCTATCAATCCATGATGTTGAGAGGCTTTAAAGGAATGATGCCATTCCAATCACAAAAATATGATAAAAAATTAGGTAGACTCACATTTGGTATTATGTGTGTATTGTTAGTAGTCTTGAAAGGAGTGACCTTATGATTAAACTGAATCATTTCTCTTTCTCTTATATAGAGAATCGTATTATATTAGATAATTTGAATTTTCATATCCAAAAAGGTGAAAAAGTAGGACTCATTGGCTGTAATGGGGCAGGGAAATCTACACTTCTTAAAACTATTATTGGAATAGAAAATGGTCAGGGAGAACTGAAAGTTACAGATTTAACTATGAACAATCAAAACCTTGCATCCATTCGTTCTCATATTGGTTATGTCTTCCAGGATTCAGATAATCAGCTCTTTATGTCTTCTGTATATGAAGATGTAGCCTTTGGACCAATGAATGAAGGATTACAGGGAGAAGAATTGGAAGAACGCATCAATAAAGCATTAGATCTTGTACATATGCAGGAAAAGAAGCATGAAAAGATTTATCGTTTATCTGGTGGAGAGAAAAAAAGAGCTGCCATTGCGACAGTCCTTTCTATGCGTCCAGATATTCTATTATTTGATGAACCTTCTGTTTCATTAGATCCTAGACATCGTCGTGGACTAATCAACGTATTAAACGAACTCCCTTATACAATGTTGATAGCGTCTCATGATTTAGATTTTATTTATGATACATGTGATCGTGTTTTATTACTATCTAACGGAAAGCTTGTTGCAGATGGACTAGCTCAAGATATCTTAACAAATAAAAAGCTTCTTGAAGAAAATGGTTTAGAGCTTCCTCTTTCATTTAGTAGACAAAAGAGTATATAATAAAACCTTGTGAGGTGAAAAAGATGCGTTATGCACAAATAAGAGAAGTAGATATTGCGAATGGACCAGGTATTAGAGTATCTCTTTATACTCAAGGGTGTCATCGTCATTGTCCATTCTGTTTTAACCAGGAAACATGGGATTTTAATGGAGGAAAGGCTTTTACATCTGAGTTAGAAGATGTATTGATTAAACTTATTAATAAACCCCATATTGCAGGATTCACACTTTTAGGTGGAGAACCTTTTGAAGAAGAAAATAGAGACGATATTTTAGAATTACTCAAACATATCAAAAAAGAATGTCCTACTAAATCTATCTGGGTCTATTCTTCATTTCTTTATGAAGAAATTATGGAATGGAAACAGCCATTACTTGATTATGTTGATGTATTAGTAGATGGACCATTTGTGAATGAATTAAAAGATGCGAATCTCAAATTCAGAGGTTCTTCTAATCAAAGAATTATTGATATTAAGAAAACAAAAGAAAATAAAGAAATCACTTTAGTTGAGTTCAAAGAGATATAATAAAAACTTATTGATTTGATAAATATTTTCCTATACAAAAGAAAACGTTTTAGCGTATAATAATGTTTATAAAGATTATAAGGTAGAGTCAAAAGTTTATGAAAAACTTGATGAATGACAGATTTCAGGGCTCGATGAACGATGCGATATCATTCATGTAGTATTAAAATTGAATATTTTAGA
>OIZP01000907.1_pt1 | contig 16706 bp, 14 predicted proteins | sample 1588531 | NCBI WGS metagenome assembly OIZP01 (sample SAMN03283283) | human gut metagenome | biome: human-associated habitat; material: feces | host: Homo sapiens | place: Peru | collected 2012
TGCCGCCTTCTGCTGCATTTTTAACAATAATAATGATGCCTTTTGCTTATTCAATTTCTGATGGTATAGTATTTGGTGTTGTATCATACATATTATTAAAATTATTTACAGGAAGATGGAAAGAAATAAGTTGGACTACAGTTGTAGTTGGAATAGTTTTTGTATTAAAATTTGTATTTATATAAATAAAAAAGCTCACTTCGATATTAAATTTATTGAGGTGAGTTTTTTATTTTTTATACATAGTAATAAATATTAAATTAGAATTTTTTTATTATATAATTATTGTAAATTAAATAATAAATCTTAAATAAAAAATTAATAGAGGTGCAAAAATGTCAGGACACTCCAAGTGGGCAAGTATTAAACATAAAAAAGCCGCAAACGATTCAAAAAGAGGAAAAATTTGGTCTAAAATAGCAAAAGAAATAACTATTGCCGTGAAAGAGGGAGGAAGCCCTGACCCGTCTCAAAATGCAAGATTGAGAATGGTTATAGTTAAAGCGAAAGGCACAAATATGCCTAACGATAATATAGACAGAGCTATAAAAAGAGGAGTCGGCGGAGGAGACGGCGCTACAATAGAAGAAATATCTTACGAAGGATACGCTCCAGGCGGAGTGGCAATTATAGTTGATGTCGCTACCGATAATAAAAATAGAACCGCTGCGGAAATTAGGTCTATATTCAGTAAAAACGGCGGAAATTTAGCGGAAAACGGAAGCGTTTCTTGGCAATTTAAGAAAAAAGCGATTGTTATGATTCCTTCTGCGGGAAATACAGAAGAAAGTTTAATGGATATAGTTTTGGATGCGGGAGCGGAAGATATAGAACAGGATGGAGAAGTATTTACGATAACGGGACCTATGGAATCTCTCTCTTCAATAGTTGATGCATTAAAAGAAAAAGGAATAGAACCTGAAAGCGCCGAGATAGTTAGAGTTGCCGACAATAATATGGCTATAGCCGAAAACGAAGCTAAAAAAGTTGAAGATAAAGGCTATGTTCTTGATGCGGAAGGCCGTTATCTTAAGGATGGCGCAATCGTAAAGAAAGTTCGTAAACTCGATGCTGAGGAAATCGATTTAAGAGTCCGTCATGTTGCCCGTATTGTCCATATTGGCGAATTCATGGATCGTTATCCAGCGGAACTCTCTGGTGGTCAACAGCAGCGTGTTGCTATTGCAAGGGCACTTGCAAAGAATCCGAAACTTCTTTTGTGTGATGAACCGACAGGAGCATTGGACTATCAGACAGGTAAAGCCATTTTAAAATTACTTCAGGATACATGCAGGCAAAAAGGAATGACAGTTGTTGTAATTACACATAATATGGCAATTGCACCGATGGCAGATCAGGTAATCCGCTTTAAAAATGGACAGGTAAGGAATATTACACGAAACAGTGAGCCAACACCGGTTGAACAGATTGAATGGTAGGTGATTGCTATGAAAAAGAAAGCACTGACCAAAGAATTTTTTATGTCCATAAAAAAGACATACAATCGATTCATATCTATTTGCCTGATCGTTATGCTGGGGACTGCTTTTTTTGCAGGGGTGAAAGCAGCAGAACCGGATATGCAGGAATCAGCGGATATCTTTTTTGACGACAGTAAGTTAATGGATATCAGAGTGCTGTCTACATTAGGATTAACGGAAGATGATGTTACCGCAATTTCTGCAATTGAAGGTGTAGAATCTGCGATACCTGTGTATACATATGATGTTCTGACGGAGAAAGATGAAAAGCAGCATGTGGTCAAGCTAATGTCAGAAACAACAGATATTAATAAAATCACTGTGACAGAAGGCAGGATGCCGCAGGAATCCGGAGAATGTCTGGCAGACTGGCTTTTGGAACAAAATTATGGGTATAAAATCGGAGATAAGATCACAATCAGCTCCGGAGATGACAAGGCAATTGAAGACATTGTCAATACGCAGACATATACGATCACCGGATTCGGAAAATCGTCCTATTATCTTGATCTGACAAGGGATTCCAGCACGATTGGTAATGGTTCCATGTCAGGATTTCTGATTATTCCGGAAGATAATTTTACGCTTGAAGCATTTACGGAAATCGATGTTCTTGTTGATGGTGCGATAGCATTGGATTGTTATAGTGATGCTTATGAAGATGCTGTTGATGAAGTAACACAGAAAATCAAAGATATTGCAGGGGATCGATGCGAAATACGATATGCCGAAGTTGTACGTGAGGCACAGGATGCGATAGCTGAAGCTGAAACAGAAGTTTCTGATGGTGAACAAGAACTTGCAGATGCAAAAGAGGAATTAGAGGATGGATGGGAACAGCTTGCAGATGCAAAGAAGGAAGTTGCAGAAGGGCAGACGGAGCTTGCAGATGCGAAAACGCAGGTCAGTGATGGGGAAAAGGAGCTTGATGCAGCTAAGGATAAAGTTGCTGACGGTGAAAAGGAACTGGCAGACGCAAAAACACAGCTGGCAGACGGACAAAATCAGATCAGTCAGGCGAAGCAGCAGATTTCAGATGGTGAGGCTTCTATCGCAGCGTATGATAAAGAATTGAATAACGGAAGACAAAAGCTTGAGGATGCTGCAAAACAGCTTGCAGATGCGAAAACCGGATTAGAAACATTAAAATCAGGGATTGAGCAGATGGAAAATGCCCTAAATGCCAGTCAGAAGGAACTTGATGCTTCTGGTGAGGAGTTAAAACAGGCAAGAACAGAACTTGAAGCGAACCGTGGGCAGATCGATGGTTACAGAACACTTGTCGCAACAATGGATTCACAAATCGCTGAACTTCAGGAAAAGATAGATGAGCTTCAGAAACAGATAGACGCTTCTCCGGGGGATAGTGCTAAAATCAGCGAACGAGATGCTAAAATCGCCGAACGAGATGCTAAAATCACGCAACGAGATGCGATGAAGGCCGGTATTGCTGAATTTGATCAAAACGACGCACTGCTTTTACAAAATGAAGCGGCTTATGAGGAAGGGAAAAACGCATTAAATGCAAAATGGGCAGAGCTTGCTGCACTGAAAAAAACATATGACAGCGGAATGGCAGAATATACAGAAGGCAGGGCAGCATATGAAGAGAATCTGTCAGCATTAAATGCAAATCAGGCGAAGCTTAATGCACAAAAACAGGTATTAACCGAGTCAAAACAAACCATTGCGGCGAAAGAGCAGGAATTAGCTTCTGCACAAAACACGATTGCAGAAAATGAAGCCTCCTTAGATTCAGCGAAAGCCGAAATCGCAGAAAATGAGCAAAAATTAAATGATGCACAGTCAGAGATAAATAAAAATGAGAAGAAACTGGCAGATGCAAAAAATGAGATCAAAGAAAACGAGAAAAAGCTGACAGATGGTCAGGCTGAATATGATGCCGAATATGAAGAAAATCATCAAAAGCTTGAAGATGCGAAGGCTGACATTATCCAGGCGAAAGCAGATCTTGCTGATGTTGATGTACCGGAGTGGTATGTACTCGACCGTAATTATATCACTACCTGTGTTGCATACGCCCAGGATTCAGAACGTATAGGAAATATTGGAAATGTTTTTCCGGTTATATTTTTCCTTGTGGCAGCACTCGTCAGCCTGACAACGATGACGAGAATGGTGGAAGAAGAACGTGTTCAGATCGGTACTCTGAAAGCGTTGGGATATCGTAAATCCAGTATTGCAGCAAAATACGTCATGTATGCATTTCTTGCTACGATGTTAGGCGGCACGATCGGTACTTTGATCGGACAGATTATTTTTCCGGCAGTCATTATGAATGCCTATAAGATCGCATATGTTACATTGACAGATTTTGTGACACCGATCCATTTAAAATATTCTCTGATTTCAATGATCGCTGCGGTTGTCAGTACCACGGCTGCCACGCTTGCGGCATGCTATAAAGAACTTCTTGCCGCACCGGCAGAATTAATGAGACCGGCTGCACCTAAAATCGGAAAACGGGTTTTTCTGGAGAGAATTACATTTATATGGAAACATCTTAATTTTTCCAATAAAGCGGCAGTGAGAAATCTGTTCCGATACAAGAAACGTTTGTTTATGACTGTACTTGGCATTGGCGGCTGTATGGGATTACTGCTTGTTGGATTTGGTGTAAAAGATTCCATCATGACGATCGGAGACAGGCAATACAATTTCATTCATACATACCAGGTTAAGATGACACTGGCCGATGCGGATACGGATGAAGAGAAACAGGAAGTTTTAGACAGTGTTCTTAAGGAGTCGACGACAAAGGCAGCTATGCTCAGTCATGAATCTACGATTGATGCATGTTGTGGAGCCAATGGAGAAAAGAAGCAAAGCACGTATTTGTTCATCCCATCCGACGCAGATGAGTTAGATGAATTTGTATCTTTGCAGAATCGTATATCCGGGCAAAAATACACGTTAGATGATGAAGGTGTGATCATTTCAGAAAAGCTCGCAGCTTTGCTGGATGTATCCGAGGGTGACGATATTTATCTTGAGGTTTCAAGCTTAAATTATAAACCTGTTAAGGTAATGCACATTGCGGAAAATTATTATTACCATTATGTTTATATGACACCGGAATGCTACCAGTCATTATTTGGGAAAGATATTGAGTATGATGAAATATTTGTCGTAAATAAAGACGCGGAAGATATTTCTTATGAAAATGATTTTTCGGCAAAATATCTTAATAACAATGCAGTGTCAGGAATCACATTTACGCGTACAATATCAGACCGGATAGAATCAATGATCACAAGTATGAATATTGTTACCTATGTACTTGTTGTGTCTGCAGGACTGCTTGCATTTATTGTTTTGTATAACTTAAATAATATCAACATCAGTGAGCGTCAGAGGGAGCTGGCGACGCTGAAAGTGCTTGGCTTTTATGATGGGGAAATATCAATGTATGTATTCAGGGAAAATATTATGCTGACAGTGCTCGGTACAATTTTTGGTATCTTCTTCGGCATATGGCTGCATCGGTTTGTCATCTTAACAGCAGAACTTGATATCATGATGTTTGGACGGCAGATTTATACAAAAAGTTATATCTATAGCATTTTACTTACAATCGGTTTTTCTATTATTGTGAATATCGTGATGCATTGGAAAATGAAAAAAATAGATATGATCGAATCATTAAAGAGCGTCGAATAACTTCCGCTTGCGTATATTATTTGCAGACAGTATAATCGTATGGTCAGTCAATTGACATATATTAATACTAAGAACTAAGGAAGAACTACTGTATGTTAAATAAAAAAGATTTCTTAAAATATGCATCGACATTAGCATTTCCGATTATGCTCCAAAATCTGATCGGAACATTGGTAAATATTGCCGACACGGTAATGCTTGGTTACGTGAGCCAGACTGCCATGTCGGCTTCATCGCTTGCGAACCAGTATACATTTATTCTTTTCTGCTTATATTATGGAATGGCAACAGGTACTTCGGTTTTATGTGCCCAATACTGGGGAAAAGGTGATAAAAAGACGGTAGAGAAGATTCTGGGTCTTGCAGAACGGATCTCCCTGATTATCTCTCTTATATTTTTTGTTATCTCCTTTACTATGCCAACGGCAATTATGAAGATTTTTACAAACAGTCCAGAGACGATTGCTGCCGGAAGCGAGTATCTGAAAGTGATTTCATTTTCATTTGTATTCATGGGATTCTCACAGATTTTTATGAGTGCTCTCCGAAGCATCGGAAAAATCATGCTGCCATCTGTTACATATATTGTTTCTCTTTGTGTGAATGTACTTTGTAATGCAACCTTTATTTTTGGATTGTTTGGTCTGCCAAAGCTCGGTGTTACCGGTGTGGCACTTGGTACTGTGATCGCCAGAATCTCAGAAGTGCTGATCTGTCTGATTTACTCATTGCGCAGCTCGGACGTCAGATTCAGAATAAAATATTTTTTTGCAAAATCAGACATTCTGTTTCAGGATTTTATAAAAATTGCCACTCCGGCCGTGATAAATGACGTTGTCTGGAGCTTTGCCAATTCAGCATTCGCAGCAATTCTTGGTCATATTGGAGATGATATGGTTGCAGCAAATGCCGTTGCTGTTATGGTGGTAAATATCGGTGCTATCGCCTGTCGTGGTTTTGCCAACGCTACTACGATCATTGTCAGCCAGGAGCTTGGGAAAGACCGCATTGATACAGCCAGAGAGTACGGGAAACGAATGCTTACAATAACATTTATTGTAAGCCTGATCGGATGTGCCGTTATTCTGGCGATCCGCCCTGTGATACTGAATTTCTACCGGGATAAATTAACAGAGACGGCTATTTATTATCTTGGCATTTTTATAGTTATGACAACCTGGCGTTTTGTGGGCGAAGGCATTAATACCTGTCTTATATGCGGCTGCTTCAGGGGTGGCGGTGATGCCAGATTTGGAATGATCGTAGATTCCATATTTATGTGGCTTGTTGCAGTCCCACTTACCTTCCTTGCAGCATATGTTTTCAAACTGCCGCCTGTCTGGGTATACTTTGTCATGACACTGGACGAGTTTGAAAAAATGCCTGTGGTATTTATTCACTATTTCAGAAATAAATGGCTTACGAATATTACCAGAGATTTTGAGTGATGGGCAATTACAAGAAGTGTAGATTTTTAGTTTTCAGATGAAATAAGGAAAGAGCAGAAAAGAAAGACCCGGATGAGATGGTTGTGGCTGAAAAGTTACATATTTTCGTTCGGGTTTGTTTATAAAAACTTATTTATAACATATTACTTAAAAAGTTTATTGAACTTGCTTAAGTAATATGTTATAAATAAGTTGCGGAGGGGAAATATGGAATATAGTTTTAAACAAGATCTAAAAGCAATAAGAGATGTGATGAACCTGTCACAGGAAGAGCTAGCCGATAAACTTGGAGTGGAACAGATAACCATTTCCAGAAATGAACAGGGACATACGAAACCATCTGACAAGCTGATGGAAAAAGTATATGTGTACGCATTCGAAAATAACATCAAATTGAATCGTCTGAAAGAGATGCTATGGTTAGAAAATTTAAAAAGTAGTCACAAACTTCTTTTTCATGGGGCGAAAGGAAGTATTGAGGAACCATTAAGTCCTTATAAAAGCAGAAAGAATAATGATTTTGGTCAGGGATTTTATACAGGAGAAAGTTATGAGCAGGCCATATCATTTATTTCTGGATTTGAGCGTTCCTGTGTATATTTTTTGGATTTTGACGATGCGGATCTGACTGCAAAGAAGTATGAGGTGAATCAGGAGTGGATGATGACAATTGCCTATTATAGAGGGGCATTGGATGAGTATAAGGATCACCCAATGGTAAAAAAGTTAGTGGAACAATCGAGAGAGTGTGATTATATTATTGCACCAATTGCAGATAACAGAATGTTCCAGATCATCAATTCTTTTATTTTTGGAGAAATAACAGATGAACAGTGCAGACATTGTCTTGCGGCAACCAATCTTGGTTCGCAGTACGTATTCTTGAATGAAAAAGCAGTCAATCAGCTGCAGTTTGTAGAGCGGTGTTATATTTCTGAAAATGAAAAGGAATACTATAAAAGAAAAAGAAGTTCTGATACAAAGCTTGGCGAGGATAAAGTAAAGCTTGCGAGAATACAATACAGAGGCAAAGGAAAATATATTGACGAAATATTAAGTTAAGCAGATAGTCAGGGAGGAAGCAGTTTACATGAAAAAAATGGATAAAGATGGGATGTTATTGTGTGAGTTACAGGCAAAAACATTTGAATTATCCTTAAAATTGACAGAAACAAGTTCTGAAATATTTATCAGGAGATTTATGAACAGTGATGTTGTAAAAGAGTTGGATAATACGTCGTTTTTGGAGACAAATTTACAGCCCAAAGATATTATAGAATATATACAGCAGCAGTATGGGGTATCACAGTATGGATCTGTGAAATACACAGAAAATGAAATGTACTGGATAGGATATATTTACCGATTTTTTTCATACACATATGAATTTCAATCAACAAGAGTTTATAAAATAGTGAAACCGAAAGAATTAAGAGGTTTGTTTCTGCCATATCATACATTGGATCCAGCACAGGCGATTGAACGCATTTTAGAGGCGAAAGGGCTGTGCTTTGATGAGGAGAGTCAGTTGCACAGGCAGTATGAGATATATAAGAGAATAAGGGGTAATGAGTAAAAAAGATTTTTCAGTTGGTTATATGGCAAAATAAAAAGTAAAAGATACAAAATTATTTTAAAACAGAGACCAATCTATGGTCTCCTGCATCTAATTTATGTAAAACACAGGAAGAAAGAATGAATCCGGAAAATGACATACAGTCCGGAAAAACGGAAGATAAAGAGAACGCAATAACAATTATATTGACGAATTAAAGCCGGGTGAGAGCGTAACTGTTCATTTTGCTTTCAAAATTCCGGAGGAGAAGCTTGGCGAGATGTATCTGACCTTAAGTAACACCGGCGGTGTATACAGTTATGATGAGACAAGCCTTGCGGTTGGATATGTCGATATCAGGCAGAAGTAAATATTCTGATAAAAAGCTTGACATGTACATCGTGGTGCGATATATTGATTATATCGAAGTGTGATATATCAAACAGCGAGGTAAGTGTTTATGGATGCACATATAAAGAAAGTGTATGTTCCGATGACTGAGACAGGTTTTTATATTTTGCTATGTCTTCGAACACCGAATCATGGATATGGGATTGTACAGAAGGTAAAGGAATTGACAGAAAACGAGGTGGTTCTTGGACCGGGTACTATGTATGGAAGTCTTTCCAAAATGGAGAGGGACGGAGTAATCGAGTTTGTAAGGGAAGAAGACAAAAGAAAAATATATCAGATCACTGATCTTGGAAACGAAGTACTGGAACTGGAATTAAGAAGAATCAACAGGTTGTACCATAATGCACAGGAGGTAGCACCATGAAAGAGATAAAAAAAGAATTTCGTTGGTTTTTTATTACAGAATATGAAAAAGAAGCAGAATATTTAAGACAACTTCATAAAGAAGGATGGAAATTTAAAAATGTAATTTTCCCAGACATTTATACTTTTGAAAAATGCGAACCGCAGGATGTGATCTATCAGTTGGACTACAATCCCGATGGTGTAAGGAATCAGAGTGAATATGTCCAGATGTTCAAAGATTGCGGATGGGAATATCTGAAAGAGTTTATGGGATATACATATTTCAGGAAACCGGCAGATCAGATGGTGAAAGAAGAAAATATTTTTTGCGATGACCAATCCAGACTGGAACTGATGAGCAGGATTTTTCAGGGAAGAATAATACCTTTGATCGGGATATTTGCAATTTTACTTTATAATTTGTATCGGAATATATCTGATCCAGCCTGGACAATCATATTTGGTGTGCTGACAGGTCTCTATATAGTTGTATTTTTGCAATTTGCAATAAAATATATTTCGTTCCGGAACAGAATATTAAAGCAGTAAAGAGATTGACAAATCAACATAAACGATGTATAACTTCAAAGTGAACAGTGTTCAGAAACAAAAGTGAAAAGAAATGACAGGATGTCAAAGGGGGAAATTATGAATCGTCTTGCTACTTCAAAAGAAGATATATTGGCTGCCAGCAGGGAGCTGATCAAAGAAAACGGATGGGCGGCTGTAAGCATAAGATCAGTTGCAGCGAAATGTTCCGTTTCAGCCGGTACGATTTATAATTACTACGAATCCAAGGCAGAGCTGCTGGGTGCTACCATCGAGAGCGTCTGGCAGGAAATCTTTTTTCATCCGGAAGACGAGCAGGTATTTCATGATGTTACAACTTGTATCTCATGGATTTATGAACGGTTCCAATATGGCAATAAGCGTTTTCCGGGATTTTTCTCCTTACATTCCTTTGGTTTCATGAAGGAAGGGAAAGATGATGGAAAGAAAAGGATGATGCGTACATGGGGACATATTTTAAATGGTCTATGTGAAGTTTTAAAAAATGACCCAGAGATCCGTCCGGGCGTATTCGATGAGAATTTTACAGAAATGCAGTTTGCAGAAATCCTGTTTTCCCTCATGCTGGTATCAGTGATCCGCGAGGATTATGATCCGTCCTCTGTGTTGATACTTATCAACAAAACATTATATTAAAAGCAGTTATTGTTCACATTGTGCGTGATCAGTAACGGAAATTCTCCCACTTTGAAAGTGGGAAAATTTTTGAACCAAAATGAACAGTGTTCATATATCGTAATTTTTAAATGTTTGCAATTAGGTTGAGACTGTTTTCGCAGTGCAACGTAATTCAATATAAAGTTTTAAAATAAGAAAGGTAATTTATTATGCAGGCAATTGTAGAAACTTTATTTGACACCATATATTTAATCTCGGTAATCACAATCGGAATTTTAATGATCAGAAAGAGCAAAGGAAACCGCCAGTTTACTATGTTTGGAATTATGGCAGTTCTTTTGGGAAGTGGGGATGCATTCCATCTGGTTCCACGTGCACTGGCTCTTTGCACAACAGGTCTTGAGAACTTTACAGTACAGTTAGGACTGGGAAAATGGATCACATCTGTAACGATGACAATCTTTTACGTTGTGCTTTATCACATCTGGCGTGAACGCTATCAGATCAAAGGTCATAATGCAACGACAGCGGCTGTTTACGGTCTTGCAGGATTAAGAATTATTTTATGTATGATGCCACAGAATAACTGGCTTAGTGCATCAGCACCGCTTTCCTGGGGTATTTACCGTAATATTCCGTTTGCACTGATGGGAATCCTGAGCATTGTTTTATTCTATAAAAGCGCAAAAGAGAACAATGACAAGTCTTTCCGCTTTATGTGGCTGACAATCGTTTTAAGCTTTGCATTCTATATCCCGGTTGTGCTGTGGGCGGATGTCATTCCGATGATCGGTATGCTGATGATCCCTAAAACATGTGCATATGTCTGGACAGTCGTGATCGGTTACAATGCGATGAAAAAAGAGATCGATTAAGAAAAACTTTTTTGTGTAACAATAAGAGGGCATATGTTCATCGACGGTGAATAAAGTGATAAAAACGCTGAATTAAAAAAAAACAGTGATTTTCTTTTGGAAAAGTAGTATTATTTCACTGTAGATGAAAGGAGTGTGTGGATATGGAACCATATAAAGCAAAAAAAATGCCTTTAGAATACAAAATTGATAAAGAAATGCTGATGTTGATATCAGAAGCAAATGTGAAGTATGGGGAATATAAGTCTCTTTTAAACACTTTGGAATTTGATGCAGGTTTCTTCCTGGATTCTGTTATTTTGAATGAAAGTTATAAATCAACACAGATCGAGGGTACCCAGATTTCACAAGATGAGATGTACTACCTGAAGTACATGGAAATAACGGATGATAGCAGAGAAATTCAAAATCTTAAAAAGACAATAGAATATGCATCTTCAAATTTACAGGTGGAAAATAAGATCAGCTATGAGCTTGTCAATGAAATGCATAGGATCATACTGGATAGTGTCCGTGGATCACAGCGAACTCCAGGTCAAATAAGAACTACACAAAATTGGATCGGACCAAGGGGATGTACCATTGATACCGCAACATTTGTTCCGCCAATTCCTGAAGAGGTATATGGATTGCTCAAAAATCTATATGAATACATGAATGATGAATTTGAGGATCCGTTGTTGGTAAATATTGCCTTGTCACATATGCAGTTTGAAACTATTCATGCGTATAAGGATGGAAACGGACGTCTTGGCAGAGCCTTGATACCGGTACAAATGGCAATGTTGGATCAAAGCACACCTATTTTGTATATGTCAGAGATACTTGAGTTATATAAACCGTCATATCAGAGAAATCTGATGGAATGTAGACGAGGAAATGTATCCGGATATATTAAGTTCTTCTTACAATGCATTATTGACCAGTGTAATGCATATATTTACAAGTTGGATAGAATCAAAGAAATATATAAAGAAGACATGAAAACTATTGAAGCAATAAAAGGTAATTCTGTTTATAAGATAATGCCGGTTATCATGAAACAGATTGTTTTTACTAAAAAAGAGATTCAAGAGTTATCTGGTGTATCTCCAAATGTTGTTTCAAAAATTATTAATCAGTTAGTTGATTTAAATGTAATTATTCCTGACTCAACAAAAATGAAAAAGGGATATAGATACCAAAAAATATATGAAGTATTTGTTGGAACAAGAGAATTCTAACAAATAGAATGATTCTGGTAGCAAGCTTAGACGATGAGGCACAGGAAGATCTTCGAGCAAATAAGAATCTTGGCGTTTATAAAGGGGCTCTTTACGAGAATTTTGCAGCAGAAGCATTAGTGAAGCAAGGATATGGATTATATTATTATTCTAAGGAAAATTCAAATCTGGAAGAAGATTTTTTTATTCGCAGTGCAAATGAGCTTGTTCCAGTAGAAATAAAGGCGAATACCAATCGGGCAAAATCACTGGGACAGTTAATAAAGAGCAATTCTTATATGGATATAAAACACGGTATAAAATTTACGACTGGAAATATTGGGATAACAGAAGAAATTGTTACATTCCCGTATTTTTGTATTTTTTTATTAAAGCGATATATGGCAGAACAAAAGATTTTTAAGTAATGTTAGAAACACCTATCTGATCGACGAACAGGCGGACGGTATGATGTAGTGGCAGAAGTGGGAACATAAGAGTTATAAGAAAAACCTATAACACCCATAAGGAATCTTCTATAACCAGAACAATTGACAAACCATGGTTACATAGTTATAATCTCAAATATAAATTAATTCCTACAAAACATATCAAAAAGATAGGAAATAAAGAAGGGAGAAAATCATATGAAAACAAATACGATTGTAAAGAACAAAAAACAGATGTGCCGCTGTTATATGTGCTGTATGGATGAATACGGTTTTATTTTCATATGATTTATGCACCTGAGTGTTTTGCAAAGGGAAGAAGCAGGCAGTTGTGATAAACATATGACAACGACCTGCTTCTTTCTTTATGCGCACACTCTTTAAAATTAACGTATGAAAGTGCATGAGAGAAAGATGCCTAAAAGTAGAAATAGATAAATGAAGAGGAGAAAACATTATGAAACAGAGTTTAGTAAAAAAATTAACAGCAGGAATTCTTACAGGAGCATTAGCAATCAGTGTAACATCGTGCGGTGGAAATAGCGCAGATACAAATAATACATCCACAAATACAGACGTCAGTGCAGAAACAGAGAACAGTGGAGATGTCACCGTGATCAATGCAGTGACCGGAGGTTCGCCAAAGCCTTACATTTCCGTGGAGGAAGATGGAAGTTATTCAGGATATGATATTGAAGTATTACAGGCAGTATTTGACCGGCTTCCACAGTACAGTCTGAATTTGCAGACCGCAGAATTTGATGCGATTTTCTCAGGACTTACCGCTGGTAATTATCAGATTGCGGTCAATAATTTCAGCTACAACGAGAAGAGAGCGGAAAGTTACTACTATTCTTTCCCATATGATGAGATCAAATATGTCTTTGTTCAGAGGGCAGATGATGAACCACTCACTTCTTTACAGGATGCCGCAGACAGAGGTTACAAGATTGAGGCAGGTGCCGGAGTGAATGTCACGAATGCCATTGAAAAATGGAATGAAGAAAATCCGAAATCCCAGATTGAGATTATTTACACAGAGGCAGATCTCTCGGTTGTATTTGAACATATTCAGGACGGAACAAGCGATTTCAGAGTAGATGACCTTCCAATTTACAACAGCTACATCGAAGAGTTTGGTTTTGACGGATTACAGAAAACAGAACTATCTGCTGATGAGACAGCAAAGTTTTCAACAGCACTGGATGCGTACTTCTTGTTCCCGTTAAATGACGAGGGGGCAGCGCTCCGGGAGGATGTTAATAAGGTATTGAAAGAGTTACAGGAGGATGGCACATTAGAAGAACTTTCACAGAAATATTTCGGGGCAGATCAGGTTCCATCCGCAGATAAATTTGAAACACAGATCAACTAAGAAGAACGAAAAGATAGTGTCAAATGACCTATGAAAAAACGAGCCAAAGAAAAAAGGCTCAAATGAACCTTGAAAACTGTAGATATTTTATGTTGTGGTAGCTTACCGCCACCCTTGACGGTACGAAAAAGAACTGCTGTAGGTGAATCACCGACGGCGAAGAACTCAAGAACAGTTTGAATTTTCCGTCGTTTACAGCAGTGTAGCAGTTCTTTTTCGTGCCATCAAGGGCAGGCCGCTTTGCGGTGGCTGGGATAATTACCTCTGGCTCTGAATCTAAGAACAGTTAGCGGCTTCGCCGTGTTGCAGGTTCAGAATCGTCTGTTGACCAAGGAAGATGAGAAGCTGCCATTTGCCCAGCATCGTGTCAGCCTGAGACAGCATTTCGACTTCATTTAAGACTTTATAGTTGTTGTGTTTGTGTGGTCTTAGGAAGTTGTAATAAGCAACCCAGAGGGCGAGATCATAGTTAGCTCCATCGATGTTATCAAAGCCGTTGGTTTTACGATAGGAAGCTTTGTATGTACGGTTTAAGCGCTCAATCATCTGCTTGTAAGGTCTGAATTCTTTAGAAACCTCATCGTCATTGGTGAGTCCGATTACCTGTGTGATTTCAAACTTAAACTTATCACCGAATTCATGGAAGAACTGCTGGGCGGCAAGGGGATATGCACTGTAGCCATCTGCAATGAACTTAAAGTTCTTAGGCAGTTCTTTTAGATGTTGGAATGCCATCCGCATTGCCAGAATGCATGGACCAACACCACGATTATCAGATACTTGATAGCCGATAACAGAGCGTTTGGCAGCATCCATGATAAACCAGATATAGGTTTTGATACCACGGATTTTGATGTATGTCTCATCAGCAGTAAATACATTGCCAGTTTTGTAATCGTAGTTGTCTACGAAAGGTTTTATGCAGACAGAGGCGGTTTTGCAATAGTTGGCAACTTGCTGGTGTGAGATGCTGATGCCGTGTATGTCCTTCAACGCCTGAGCGGTTTTACGAAGCGATAACCCAAGATTCACTTTGTAGGTAAGACAAAGTGACATGACATGCTGGTCATGTTTACTGAATTTTAGGGAAGAAGCATTCTTGGGAAGAGTGTTTAAATCCATGCGAAAGAAATCTATCTGGAATTCCCGGTAGATGTAATGGAGTTTATATTTGTTCTTGCCATAGTCCTCCTTAAGGTCTTTTTTATCAACCTTGTTTAGATTGTGGAGGTAGTAAGGACATTTTGGATTTACGCATTTGTGGACAACAAAGTGTTTGCGGTCTTTCTTATGAGCCAGCGAGTGATTGCAGTGTGGGCATTTGAGGGAGTAGGACTTTGAAAAACGGTTTTCTTCCGGAGAGAATGCGGTGGAGCATACTTTGCACAGAATCTGTCCTTTTGAACCATTATTCTTGTAGAGATAAGGCTTTGGAGCATTGCAACGTGGACAGCTACAGTTGCCATCAATATCACATTCAGAACGGCGACTGACAGGTTTGATTTTCTTGCCATACTTCCATTCGAGGTAAGGAATGTAGTCTTTGTAATCCCATTTTTCGTAATAGATTATTTTTGGGAGCTTATCAATCTTGAATTTTTGATATTTGGGAGAATGGGAATCATCGAAGAACCACTGCTTAAGGGGAATATATCTGCAGATAAAATTAAAAAGCCAGCAGATTTGTTTATGTTGGTATTGAATAAATAGAAGTAAATAAAGTATAATGTCCATGAGCATTGTCTCCTTGTTGATAATGGTGTTTGTGGTGAACTCATTATACTTCTTTTGGGAGGTCAATGCTCTTTTTATTTGCAAACCTCCAATAAATCAAGGTTTTAAAAGAATTTTAGAACAATAAAATGGGTAGTTTTTGACACTACCCGTATCTCGGTGGTGGTATGGATATGAACCGGGCAAATGAGGCAAGAGATATGACAAAGAAGCTGGGAGCATTAGCAGAGAAATACCAGTGTGCAATTCTTCTTATTGGTCATATGAATAAGGCATCGAGGAATAAAGCAGCATACAGGGGCATGGGTTCCATTGACTTCTTTGCTGTGGCGAGGAGTGTGCTTCTGGTCGGCAGAATAGAGGGAGAACCTAATACAAGAGCAGTTGTTCAGATAAAGAATAATCTTGCGGCATTTGGACATCCAAAGGCATTTATGTTATCAGAAACGGGCTTTCATTGGTTGGGAGATTATGAGATTACCGCAGATGAAGTACTTGGCGGTATTGCACCAAAGGCAAATAAGCTGGAACAGGCAAAGCAAATGCTTCGTGAATTGGCAGAAACAACTAATATGGTGCAGAGTAATGAAGTTTTTGAAATGGCTGATGAACAGGGCACTTCAAAGAGAACAATGGAAAATGCAAAGAAAGAATTGGGCGTCCGGGCAAAGAAAATCAATAACTCGTGGTATTGGGAATTGGATACAGTAAAACAGAGACAGGGTAAGAACGCAACATTGCAGGCTATATAGAAATTGCGGAGATAAACTTTGCAAGGTTGCAAAGCATATAGACTTTGCAGTGTTGCGGTCTTGAACGAGTTAGGAAAGGAATGGTGGATTGATGTGAAAAATGTACAGATTTCAGAAGAACTTTTCGTTGCGATAATGAGATATTTTATGTTGGAACAGGAGGAACTGTTGCCTCAGATAAAACAGGGACTGGAGAAGAAACTGGAT
>OIZP01000913.1_pt1 | contig 16620 bp, 13 predicted proteins | sample 1588531 | NCBI WGS metagenome assembly OIZP01 (sample SAMN03283283) | human gut metagenome | biome: human-associated habitat; material: feces | host: Homo sapiens | place: Peru | collected 2012
TAATTCCGCAACACTATTATAAATTAAACTTTTTAAGTACCTGAGCAACAAAAAAATGCCTGGGATTTTGCCATGAATTTACTTATCTTAGTGTTGCAAAAATAAACAAGAAAAACTCTGATATGACATGGCGAAGATACAAATTAAATCTGAGAAACTCACTCCTTTTGGAGGAATATTTTTGGGTCATGGAGCAATTTAACTCCACATTGTCATCTGTAATCGACTCGCCCCTCAGTCTAAGGTGTAGATCGTTCGGGGCTAGGTACAGGTAAGACAGTTAAGTAATTGAATATCAATGCTTAACTGTCTTATTTTTACCTCGTCTGTCCCCAATTTGTTCCCACAGAACTTTATTTGAACCCAAGAAAGGTTTCTTATGTCCCATGGGAAGAATATAAGCCTTGCCTTTTTTAGGAAACCTTGCCACGGATGCGTGGCTACTTATCCTTTTACACGTTTGCCACAACGCGACATGGTAGGCCAGTCATGTCACTGAAGTTCATGGGATAGGTGCTTGCCTTGAACGTAGCGCACGATTTGCCAGCCAACACGGCAGAAAGGTTGCAAAGGTTTTCGATTATGAAAACACCTCTGTCGGCGCATATTTGGTCTGTGGGTGTGTGCTCTGCGCCACGACGTACACCGGCAAAATCTACACCTATAATAGCTACGCCCTTATCCATCAAGGCTTCTATTAGTTGCATTGAGAGTGTTGGGTGTTCAGAAAAATACACCTTTCCGCCATAGCCGACATCTTCAATAAAGCCTGAATGAAAAGCGACGAACATTCCGCTTTGCACCTTATCCATGTCTATGTCTGACAGTTGAACTTCTCCCTGTTTCACGTTTCTAATGTCAAACACGATGCCGTTGAGTTCGGTGTAATCCAACGGAAACTCCTTGTTCATCACATCGAAGTGAGTTCCGAGGTGACCTGTAAATGCTTTCTTCTCGTTCCCTTGGGCGTTGTGCACCATCTTTGGTGTGACGCGAAGTGTAATATCAATCTTCATAGTTTCAATCTTTTTTACTGTCTTATATAGTTGAGTCCACTTTAAAAAGTAGTTTTTGGTTCTTTATCCTACAAAACGCCATTTGATTATCAGATGATTACATTTGAAGAAATTATCAAAAATGACTTTTAAAGTGGACTCATAGTTTATTATTCGTCATTTTATATGCCTAAATTTGCTACCCCTTATTTGTCGTAATGCTGCCGAAGCAAAACTGTCGCCCGTGATTACCTTTTGACCAATGCGATTTTCAGCCCTAAGAGGATGTAAGCCATACCAGATACCTTGTCAATCCATTTGCTAAAGTTCCGATTGCTCATAAGTTTATCGGAGAAAGTGGATGTGAACAATGTAAGTATCATGAACCAAAGGATTCCAATAGTAGCATAAGTCGTCCCTAAAACGATAAAGGGCAGGGGTGAGTTTATTGCTTCGGGGCGTATGAATTGGGGGAAAAATGCCATAAAGAATAGTGCGACCTTGGGGTTAAGGACGTTTGTGAGTGTGCCCGACACATAGCTTTTCTTCCGGCTTTCTTTTTCTTTCCCTAAGGCGGTGCCAAGTGCTATGGTATGCTTCTTTGTCACCAGCTTCGTAATGCCTAAATAGAAAAGATAGGCTGCACCTGCGTATTTGACAATAGAAAAGGCAAGTGCAGACTGGGCTATTATCAATGAAAGTCCGAGAGAAGCGAAGAGGGTATGTACAAGCACCCCCGAATTAACTCCCAATGCTGCATATATGCCAGATTGTCTGCCTTGTGAAATGGATTTGTTCAGCACAAATATGGTGTCGATACCGGGTACCATAATAAAAAAGAATGCAGACAAAACGAAAGTAAGAAAATGCTCAATACCAAACATAAATTCGACTTTTAAAATTAAAATTGCAAAAGTACAAAAAAACGGGAGAATTGCATACATATACCACGAGGTTTTTTGACTGATTTTTTATTTTTTAAAGTTTTTTGACTGGTTTTTTATTTTTTAGTGATAAAACAAGACCGGCAACCTAAGGTGTGGTGCTAATCTTGGCAATGAGAATAGCGATGGCAACACAAATGTTCGTTTTCATCAGAAGGACACGCTGAAGAGATTCTTTGAGAGATTTGAGGAATATTAACCTATCTCTTCATAAACTCCTTTCGTCTCTCTGGCGAGAACTTCTCGATGGCATAGCGAAGAGTGGTGCGTGGCATTTTGGTGGCAAATTCGTTTAGAAACGACACAAGTGTGGCTTCATCACGCTTACCCACCTCTCGCAGCATCCAGCCGATGGCTTTCTGCATTAGGTCATGCAACTTTTCCTCCTTATTGATATAGTAAGCAGCGAGCTTCAGGATATCCTCAAACTCTCCGTACTTAATCAGCGTCAAGTTAGACACCACCGCAATACGGTTATCCCATAGCAACGGACTCTCTGCCAACCGATAGAGTAGATTGTGCTCTTCTGGATGATTGTGCAGATATTCGCCAACCACAGCAGGAGCGGAGAGATCTACCAAGTCCCAGTTGTTCATGCGAGTCGTCTGAGTGAGATAGAACTCCAGCATCGCCTTATGCTACGCGTCATCCTTCTTCTTCACCTGATGTACCATGATGGCTAGGGCGCACATGCGCACCTCGTGCCACTCGCTCTGCATCAGTTCGGCAAGCAGCTCTATAGGTGCATCCTTATGCCGTTTTGCCACCTCACGGATATTGGGCACCACTACACCAAGAAACTTATCTCCCTCGCCATACTCACCTGGACCTGTCTTGAAAAAACGAGGTAGGTCAATCTGTTTCTGAGGATCACTCAAGGTGCGCAGTTCGTCTACTATCTGGTTATATTCGTTCATCGTAATAAATTTTTGTAGATACTTCTTCCTCTGAATAATCTGTACTCAACTTCATTGAGTGTTAGAGTGAAAGGTTTGAGCTCTATCTCATCAATTAAGAAGCCAACCTCTTCAATATAGTTCTTTGGTTCTGTTATGCGCCCTAATGTAACGTGCAGTCGGAAATCTGACTGCATATCAGAATTGGTACAGCAAATGTCGAATCTGATATCGTCAACCAACTTCTGAAACTCATCCGGAATGTGACTTGTCGTCAGATTAACAATGAACATCCCTGTATCTGTGCTGAAAATATCAAGCGTGTCGAAAGTTATTGTAACCGGACGTGCGTTATCCAGATACTTGTGCATGATGGCTTCGACTTCAGGTAGGTGCTGAGTATCATAAATGAAGGCCATGGTGATATGATAGTAATTCCTCTGCCAGCGCACAGGTATGTCCTTCAATGCTTCCCTAAGTTCACAGAACCAAGGAACATCAAAGGAAATAGGAACCTTTATTTCGAGATAACTTTTTGTCTTCATCTGTTATTGTTGTTAGATAGTTCTACTTTGATTAGAAGCAAATACCACAGTAGTACTTGATTAACTGCTTTTCCTTTTTGGGCTTATTGAAAGAAACCTTGCCATTTTTCCAATGAATCTTTCTTGAGAAGTAGGTTAAGCCATACCAATCGTTCCAGATAGCAACGCGAACGACCGCTGTATGATTTGTCTCATCTAGTGTAACCTTTGGAATATATATATTTACTTGTTCGATTTTCATAAGTTTATTTGTTCTTTGATATTCCAAGTGATACAATTCAAGGCTCCACCTTTATTTACAACTTCTGTTGCTTCAATCTGAAGTACTTTACATTCAGGGTATAAGCCTTGAATCTGAGTGAAGGCTTGCTTATCTTCTTCTGCTCCTAAGCCTGGGAGGATAATGCAGTTACCTACTCTCAAGAAGTTGATGTAAGCCCAACTGTTTTCATTCTTATGCTGAACTTGGTACTTTAACTTCTTCACGGTGAAGTATTGGGACAAAATGGCAATAAAGCGTTGCGCCATGTGCGAATCAAAATCATCATAGTTCGTAAGCAGAACGCTTTCGTTATCGATGGCTTTCACAATACCATCTGCATGTCCATAAGGCTCATTTTTATCCCATGGCAACATGATGAGCTCACAGTGAAACATAGCCTTTAGCTTTGCTCTGATTTCAGCAGGAGAAAGATGTTGGTTTTCGGCATACACCTTTTCCGTCATGATGACATATCAGCCAGCCTTCACCACATTGCCGCCTTTGCGATTGGCTCAAATTCCTCAGGAGCATTGTTATCGCCCTCAAGTATGTGTTTACGGGAATCGTCACTTAGTGAGAATCCTCTCAAAAGTTCTTCTAATCTGTTCTTCACTTACACTTTTCTAAAGATTTCTTTTAGTCTGTCCACTGCATAATCGGACAATCGGCCTTCTGGTTGGTCGCTACTGAGCTTCTCGTCAGATAGCCAAGACAGGTCTTTTGATGCACATACCACAGGCCCTTTTATATTGGTCAGCACGTATGGACAACAATCATCTACCATGTTGAGCTCTTCTGCATTTCTTAGATATGGTGCAGAGTTCTCCCCTTTGGTCAGCAAGTGCATCAGGTAGAGAGTGATTGTGTCTTTCTCTTCGTGAATGAAGACAACTTTCTCCCCTTCATTGGGCAAATCATGTTTCCAAGGTGGGAAGCCGCCCCAGCGGAAGTAAGCATATCCTTGGCGGTAGAGCGTATCGGTGAAGCCCTTAAAATATTCATCATCCATCATTTGAGCATAGATATGTTGACCATTATCTTCCTCTTCAGGTTCTGCTTCTTTGCTCTGAATATAGATGGTCATACGCAAACGGTCGGCGTATGCGCCATGATCATTAACCGTTGTCAGCTCAGCTGTAAAAGCATCACTCCAACCCAAGTCCATCATTTTGGCGATGAACTCATTCTCTGTACGAGGAACGTAACCAATGATGAAGTCAAAATCGAAGTCGTCGGGATTACCATCATAGTCATCAGCAAGAGCAACAGCTATAGCGTTTCGGTCGTGCTTATTGTTCGTTTCTCGAATCAAAACCAATTCTGCGCCTTCGTAGAGTTCATTCCAAAAATCTTCAGGGTCATGGAAGTTCCATCCTGCAATAGGGCATTCTTTGAAAAACACCTTTCTCTTTTCAGGGATAAATTCTCGTTCCATACCTTCGACATCGTCAAGAGGAAGCGCAGGCATACCTTGAAGTGGTGGCTCTTCTATCGGCATGGCTACATCTCCTTGAAAATCATGAATATCTTCATCAATTGAAGATGATGTTTGCCCACACTCATCCACTCGTTCGCTCAAGGCTTCGATTAGGTCAATATCATAAATACCTTTAGCCTCCAATTGACGTTGCAGGTCTTGCAACTCCGCATCACATCGAGGACAAGTGCCAGCGCATCCGCCTTTGTGAAGACACTCCGTAGGGTGATATTCCAATCCGTATTGCTCGGCTATCTGTCTGCGAATAGCCTTGAGCAGCTCACATTTATCTTTACCGTTCATATTATTCTTGATTTTGAGGTGGAAACTTTGATAACCGTTTGATATAGCGAATAGTTTCAATATGACTGAATCCTCTTCGCTTGAGCTTTTCTATGCTTTCGTTGACGTTTTCTTCGGTGTTATAGTCTGGGATGAGTGGTACTTTTACTGTGACCTTATCTATTAGGTTTAGCCTTTCCAAACAAGTTAGGCTTTGTCGCATATGCGACTGTTGGCCAGTATATTGCATATAGATGAAACTATCCATGTCCTTAACGTCCACAATCCATTTGTCTATTATTGGTGCAAGGAGTTCTATTGTGGAGAACGAACACTGATGTAATGCGGTCTCAATGGTAATCTTCCACGAATTGCCACATAGCTTACGGAATTGAGCAATGAAATCAGCGTATAGCGTTGGTTCACCACCACCAAAACAGATGCCGCCTCCTGTTGCTTGAAAATAGATGTTGTCTATCTTCACTCGGTCGTATAGTTCCTGTGGAGTAAGCATCATGATGCTACGTCGAGGTGTCACACCATCCGATTCGAAAACTTCTCCATGGCATCTGTCATTTAAGCAGTACGCACAATTGAGCGGACAGCCCATGAAGCACACCAAGGTGGTGACTCCATGGCCGTCTGTTCCCATCCGCAATCGGTCGATGGCAAAGATAGGTGCTTTTATACAATTAGTCTTACTCATGGTTCTTTTTCTTTTCTTTGTTATAAGGACACAAATCAATGGTCAACTCTTTGAGCTGCTCATCTGATAGATGCATTTCTCTCAGAAGATTCAACAATTCTTCCTGTCTAGGCTGTCCCAATGTCATACGATAGAGAGCCAGCACTTTTATGAGGCGTTCGTATTTGTATCGATCTCGACTGAGAGGATAGAGCGGTACAATACGCTCGATGTATTCAAGTTGGGAACGTTGCTCTTCCGTCAGCTCAGCAATTGGCAAACACCAATACGGCACAATGTCGGAATGATGACCTTTCAATGCGGTATATGCCGTAGAGAAAAGATCATCCCATGTATGGTACGCGTTCGTGCCATAAAGTTTTGCGACATTACGTCGAATGGCCAAGCATTTGAAACGATTGATGCGTCCCTCACGCTGCTCTAAGTCCACTGGGTTAGACGGAAGGTTCCAATGCACGATTTTTCTTGCATACCAGTGGAAGTCCAAACCTTCTTGTCCAACAGACGTCGTGGAGAGAATGAAGGGCCGGAAAGGCGAATTGAAGGCTTTTCTGATGTTGCTCGTACGAGTTACTGCTTTATCGGTTATCGTCTTGTCAATAAACGGAATGGCAAAGTGACAGCGCATAGGTAGCTTTTTCTCTTCATTACCCAAAGAATCATTGGTGTCTATGCTCAAGTTGCTGGTGCCTATAATTGCCTCCATTACAGCATTCCCCAATTTGCGGGTCTGTACCATATGAGCGTATTCGTCAAGCACAGCCTGAAGATTACCCAAAGCACAGTAGTCGAGTACAGATTCGTAATAGTCATCATCACTTTTTTTACTATACACCAAGTCAATAACGGCTGCACTTTCTGGTTTGTTGAACACAGAGGCGATGGCTTTTGCAACGATCGTTGCATCTTCTTTATCACCCGATTGACGATAAGCGCATACTGCTGGTGAAGCTATTGCAATGTCGGTCATCACGTCTAAGGCATTTGCTGGAACGTACAATTCCTCAGTTTCTTCAAGCGTTTCCCCATCGAGCACTTTCATCAACGAAAGAATCATTTTCGCATTATTTCTTCCGCGCTGAGGAATCTGACGAATTACATCATTGGCAGATAACTTGTCTTGAATACGTTGCTTGACAACCTTCTTTATTATAGATAATCTTTCTCCGAAGAAGTCGGCTGGTTGATAGCAGGCAGCCAATGTTTGAGAAGGATATTCCAATAGTCCATCAGCTCTCAAGCGGTTCTCACCATAACGGTTCTTCTTCTGAGAAATATAACGCAAGTCCGGATACTGTTTCTTTAATTCGCCAAAGGTATAAAGTTCCTCGTAGTAGGACATCATCACGGAAATCATTCTTGGCACCATTTCCCATGAAGAGAATAGAATCAGCTTTGAAAAGTCTTTAGCATCTTCACTTTCAAAGAGTCCTCCTGCTTTGTAATATGGATTGGAGGCAGGCACCCAGAGCAGTAGGTGTGCTTTTTTCTCGTGGCGAGCACCAAACATCAAGTCGTGAAGCGATTTGAGTTTACCGCTGGCAGGACTGATGTGGCGATAGTTGTTGATGGTATACTTGCTGAGAAGCAATGCGTCTAACTTGCAAACATCCTTCGCATCCGTCCGCTGCAAGGCTGAGACGATGCGTTTCTTCAACTCATACCTATCCATGAAGGATAGTAGATAAGGTGAAGACTTGACATATTCCATGGGAACATTACCCAAGCGTGCTTTGGAATTATGCTCTGACAGGTAGTCTATCAGGTTCTGGCATTCAGCAAACGAGAGGATGTCTTCAGGTTGCACTTCTACATCACTGACGCGTGAGTCGTCAATGATACCACTATTAAAGCGTTCCGTACGGCACATGACGCTATATAGTGCATCTTCTGCTGTTTTCTTTGCCGCAATGAGCGGTGACAGATTGACCACTTCGGTACGCTTTAAGGCTGAAGAATAGCTTTGCCACAACAACTTAAACTGATTGGTTTTGTCTTTTGTGGCAAAGAGGAAGTCCATCACCTTCATGAAGTCTTGATAGTGTTCGTCCATGCCATCCGTATTTAGTTCTTCAAGCGTAGAATATGGCTTATAGGGCGTAGCAGAGAGGAGTAAAATCTTAGTGTTGGAACGTTTGTTGTCGAAAAACTTATTGGCCAACATCGATTGTTCATCATCGCCCTGTTCGAGCAATGAGTTGAAACGCTGAAATTCGTCCATGATGACCAAGTCTGGGTCAAGCATATCAATACTTATCTCCGCAAAGATGCGACGCAAAGTGTTGATAATAGTGGCGCGTTCACGATAGTCGAAACCTTTTTGTGCATAGTCCAACACTTGGCTGACGATTTCATCAGTCAACTTCGTTTGCAACTTGGTGTGCATCTCTTGAAGATACTCGTCACCGCATAGCTTGATTTTCTCATTATAACCATTGATGAGTTCTGTCCAATATTTGACTCCACATCTGAGGAAGTCGTCCAACTCCTCTTGGTACGAATCAAACTGAGGCTGGCGACAAAGGATGTTGCATATCAACGCACGCTCGTTGGCTGTGCCTTGTGCGCTGTAGAAGCGAAACGAAGTGGAAGGTGTGAGCGGAATGATGGATTCTGGCATCTCACCTTCATTGTGTTGCTTTGCGATGTCTTTCTCTGCCAACTTGATATAGAGGTGCTGCATGGAGAGACGACTTTCGCTAATACTCATGCGATTCTCCACGCCCAATTTCTCTATGTTTTGGTCGGCAATATTGGCATTGGAACAGATGTAAACCACTTTGAAAAAATCGTCTTTCTTCTCCTTGTGCCATTCTCTTACCAGATTGATGACTTGCTTGGCCACAAAAGTTTTGCCAAGTCCCACTTCATCGGCAAGCAGCACTCGGTGATGATCCAAATCTTTGTAGATATGGAGAATGCGCTCAGCTGTAGTGCGCTGGAAATCTTTTACTTCTTGGCTCATAAGCGTTTAATCTGTTTCTGTACGTTTTCGAAGGTTTGATACATTTGCATGAAATGCTCGGGGACAACCTCTTTATCAGCCTTCTCTATGATTTGACGAATGGATGCGATGCGTTCGGGGTTGGTGTAAGCCATTCTCACCATGTCTTCGTAGAGCGAAGTGCTGAGTTGCTGCTCCATGGCTGTGGCATGATCAATGGATAGTTCTTTTTCCAGCTGCTGACTTTCCAACACATATTGCTCCACATCGTCAGTTAGCATAAAGGCAAGATAGTTGATAAACTTGCCCTTCGTGTTGATGAAAGATCGGAAGATGGCATTGTCACGTTCTTCTGTGGGCATCCCTTCGGTTGGTAGCTTTATCACGCGATGCAAGTTGTCGATGCTTATCACATAGAACTCCGTGAGTAAAGAGAGTGACAGACCCATAAAAGTCATACCGTCAGCCAAGGTTTCTTCCTTACCCTCACAACCTAGCGGATAGAGAGAAACAGCTTTGTCAGGCAACTTATTTTGCCGACACTCGATGGTGATGGTGTAGTTGTCGGATTGGCCTGTGATTTGTGCTTTCTGCAAAGCCGCAATAGCCGTGCGCAAGAGCAGTTCATTGGTGACATCCTCCTTACTTGTGTCGTCATTAGGGATAGATGTTACTTTTTCAAACATACACTCTTTGCTGTCGTTAATCAGTTCGTTGCGATACTTATCATACGACGACTTGTAGGGCGCAAATTGTAAATGCAGAAGAAACTCGACATTGCGTTTGAAGCCATTCTTTGTGGCATTGGTTGAACCAAGATAGAGGTGGTTGTAACTGAGGTTTCCTTCGTAACGACGCACGAAATAAACTTTTTCATGCAAGTCTACGGCTACATCTTTCTCCACTTTGTCCGTCAACACTTCCTTGGGCACATAGACACCATCATTATCATTAAACAAGTTAATCATATCTTGCGTGACGGAGGCATGACGAGTGATGAGCGTCTTCTTGGCGCTGGGTGAACACGCTGCCATCTTGCCCAATACATCCATATCCACAAATGGTGAAATGATGAGCATCTCAGCAGCATGGTTCAATAAGTTCTGTTCCAAACAATCAGAATAACCATCATAGCCAGGAATGCCCATCGGGAAGAAGTCATAATCTTCGAATGGAGAATTGGTCAAATCAAAATGCTCGATGTAAGTGAGGTCTTCACAAATGGCTCTCATATTCTTTCGGATGTTGCGGTCGTCTGCTTTACCTACGAGCCATGAGAGGAAGTCTATGAGTGGCGCATGTTTCGCTTGCGCTCTTTTCGTAGCTGGCTTTCGACCAATTTTACCTACCAATTCACACACCACATCCAAATCATTGGAGCAAGTTAGGTTACGTGAGAGGACAACGAGCTTTATTTGGCTCTCATCGGTGTCTGGATTCGTTTCTTTGATGACCCAAACTTTAGGGTGGAAGTTGACGAAGCCACCGCCTTTAGCCGGAAGCGTTACTTGCACCACGCTACGCTCCAAGAGTGCATAGACTTTGGAGTTTGCTTGCGGCACAGCAATGCAACCCGCATTGCAAAATACGGCGAACTTACCAGCGGAGCGATTGATGGTTTCCAATATCAGATGCGGTGAGCGCATTGTGGCTTCTGTCAAATCTGTCATCGTGCCGAGCATAAAGGGCACCGACAGCAGTGTGGGCATATCCAGACTATAGGTGGTGCAAACTGCATAGTCCACCACAAAGCCTTCGCTTTGCATCACCTCGGTATAGACAATGTCATTCCATAAAGCTTCAACCATTGCAAGCCTCCTTTCTTAATTCCTCAGCAAACACTTTTACGGTTTCCCATCTGTAGGTGAGTTTGTAGAAATGAATGCGGTTCTTTTTGTCGTAGGTATAGGCTGGATTACCAATTTTTCTGCGACTACCTTTTACTCGACGCTCACGGTTGATAATGAGTTGATCCAGTCCACCACCTTCAACCGTATCGTTGGCCGCAATACGTTCAGCTACTTGCTTACAGAACCATTTGCCACTATTCTCTCGAACACTTATGGCGTTTAATACCTTGTCGATGTCTGTACCACTGTTACGATACTCTTGAAGCATTTTATCAAAAAGCGTGCGCATTTCATCGTCTTCATATTGTGAGAAGATGTAGTTGTAACGGATATGCACCATGTACATAAAGTCGGCAAAGCGTCTCGCCAAATCCTGAACTTCTGCCAAGGAAGCAGGCAGACTATCAGCAGGAATCAGCTCAAACTTATCGGCTATTACAAAGTCTGGATTGTCCACAATGTAGCGCAATAGTGTACCCTTACATGCTTCAGCTTTGAGAATATGGTCTGTGATAAAAGCCTTATCCTCTGCCGTGAGATCTAACGAGCATCGTTGCGTAAAATCATAATCCACATTGGGGAAAGAGCAGAATTGAAAGAGGTCAGACTTATCGCTTGCGTCATCGTTTGTATCTTCATCCTCACTCTTACTCGCCTTGGGAGCATTGTGCAAAGCTTTTGAAGCAGAGTAAATGAGGTCATATAGTTGCGAGCTGCGCAATATTTCAAAGGTTTGCAGCCCTGAATTATAGATGTAGGCAGGGTCGTACTTGACATAGCTCGTCAAGTTTTTACCTATCATATCGCTGCCAGTTATTCCGCCCTTGCCAGGACTACCTTCACACAGATTCTTCGTCATAATACGCTCAAGCCTAATTACTTCAGCTTTCACTTCGTTGGGGCGATTGTAGCGCTTCTCCGTTGCCTTGCGATAGAGCTGTGGCATCAGCGAAAAATACTTCATGTGTTTTTGCAGGGTGGAGATACCCGGGAACATGCGGTCGGCAAAGGCATCACGAATACGACCAATGCCGAGTTCGTCGAGTGCCACCGATTCCGAAGTCATCTTCAGAACCTGCAATACCCTTGTCTGCTCCTCTCTGTTATTATGTATATATCCTAACTTCATAATGATTTCTGTAATAATGATTTAATAGTCTCTACATTCACCGTATCCGTTGTTGAAATGCGGTGTGGGCACAGACCGAACTTTGTAAGAATTTGGTCCTTGAGTTCGTCACGATGTTGCTGCACATCGCTGTTCTTATGAAACTGCCAGCCATCTACTTCTATAGTTTGAAGTGGTTGCTTGGTGAGTGAATTATAGATGAGGAAATCCACGTGAGAGAATGGACTTTCAGCGAAGGATTGTTCTTCATCAGTAAGCAGATTCCAATCACCAATCAGTCGTGATAGCGGATAGTGGCATAACACATCGGTATTGGTCATGCCTAACTCTGCAATGGCTTTGACAAGCAGTTCATAAACGAGGTTTTCAGAAAGAAGCTCCGAAACTACAGGGTGAACTGCTTCATAAGCCAAACGCTCAGCCGTATATTGCTTGTAAAGCAAATCAAAGACTGAGTGCAACTTACTATCCCTTACCTGAAAGTTATTGTACTGCATATAGGCAATGAGCTGAGCGAGGTTACTTTCCTGAGGCATTTCATTGCCATTTGTCACAATGCACAAATGTGTCTTGGCGCGAGAAATGGCCACATTAAGCAGGTTGGCATCGTCAGAGAACTCCGTCGGTTCATTATCCACCATACTCATGATGATGGTGTCACATTCACGACCTTGATATTTGTGTACCGTGCTGGCGATGTCTTGACCTAATGTCTTGTTGATTTCATTAGCTTGGTCACGATAGGGAGTAATAATGCCCACACTGTCAGAATCGGCATGTTCAGGCATCACTTCTTGCTTGATGACATCTATTTCCCTCTGATTGTAGTGACCACGAGCATGGTTGCCTTTGGCTGTGCGAACCACTTGCAGCACATTTTCTTCGCCATTATCCGTAGTCATTGCTACCAACTCTCCATCATAGAATCGCTGGTTGCAAAACTCGATAATCTTCGGATGGCAACGGTAATGCTCTCGCAGCAATGTTACAGGAGCTTCATTAAATACTTCTGCGCATGACTGTAAGAAGCTATGTGTTATAGCATTATATCGGTCATCCACACTATAGGTAGTTTGAATGGCATTCAAAGCCAATGCTTCTTCACGGCTCACCACATTGGGTAGCTGTTTGTCATCACCCACAATGACGGCATTCATAGCACAGGAAAGCGCCAATGCGCCCGTTTTAATGTCCACTTGTGAGGCTTCGTCCATAATCACATAGTCGAACACCATATCCTTGCTGATGCAACTCTTGGCCGAATACGTGGTGCTGAGCACGACTGGATATTCCTTCAAGAACTCCTCTGTGCGAGGCTTAATGTCCTTGATGGAGAACTTTCTTCTTTCACCAGTACCGTATCGCTTAGCAATTATGCTTTTCAATATTTGTAGGGAGGATGAGCGTAAATCCTTTACGTTTTGCTTGAGATCGATAGATTGAAGCTGCGACTCGATGGTTTGTAGTTCTTGTTCTATCTCAGTTTTACGAGAGTAGTAATAAGCACTTCCTAAACTATTGATGACTACTGAAGGATTGCTCTTAAGGAACGAGAGCGCCTTCCATCCTAAAACGAATGACCACTTCAAACGAAACCACCGGCTTGGCTTCTGCTCTTTCTCTACCATCATCTGATAAAGATTGAACAGTTTCATCAGTTTTGTTGATGGTTTGCCATTCAGCCAGCTACTGCCGACTTCGTTGGCCGCAAGCATTTCGTTGTACTTCGTCTCCTTCAACAATGCATCATATTCCGCTTTTAGCTGTGCTTGACGAAGTTGTCCATCAAAGCCTTGTGATACATTCTCAAGTGTATCTTTTGCCAATTGATAGACCATTTTGGGCTCTGCAATAGTCCAAGCCGTCATATCTGGATAACCCGATTGGTTGGCGATAAAGGCTTCCTTGTTCTTCACGCTACCAAGCTTGGCCACGATAAAGCCCAAACTTTCACCTTCCAATTTTTCTGCCACATTTTCCACTGCAGAATTATTGTTCGACACCACTAATACCGTTTTACCGGCTACAAGCAAGTTAGCGATGATATTTAGGATGGTTTGTGTTTTGCCTGTTCCCGGAGGACCTTGAATGATACTTACTTGATGCGTCAAGGCCGCTTCTACAGCCGACTTTTGGCTGGCATTACATCCAAAAGGATAATAGACCTGCTTGGGCAAGCGATAAGAAGCCAGTCGTGTTTTGTCGCCTAAATACTGCGCTAAGGGTACGTTGTCACGCTTCACATCCACCAATTCATATTGTTTGGAAAGAATGCTTTCATCATCCTCGGCTACCAATCCAGTTTCAGCGGCTAATTTCTGCAAATAGTCCCATATAGAGCCACCATTCTTGTCGATAGGTGTGCGGGTGATGTACACTTCGCTACCCTCCAGGTTTACGTAGTAACCATTGTCATAAGTGACTCGGTAGAAGGTATAACGTCCATTCGTAAAGCGAAGCAATTCAGTCACATTGGTGATGTGCTTATTCTTGATGTACAACCCCTTCTCGCCAAGGTTGATGCTTTCAGGATGCGTAAGATATAGCAGTCGGGCTTGGTTGTAATTGAACACACGAGGGGATGACGAGAACCGAACTGCCCAAAGGCCGTTTTTGTTCTCACTAATAGAAGTGACTTGCTCTGTGATAAACATCCGCTTATCACCACATCGCTCCAAATCTACTATCATGCATTGTCTTACATCCATACTATCCTACTTCAATGTATCCTTAATTCCGCAACACTATTATAAATTAAACTTTTTAAGTACCTGAGCAACAAAAAGTTGCCCAGGATTTTGCCATGTCGAAGAATTCACTTATCTTAGTGTTGCAAAAATAAACAAGCAAAACTCTGATATGACATGGCAAAGATAGTGCAAACCGAAAGCAGAGCACAAGTTTACTTGAATGCTCTGCAGAGGTGCAGCCTATCTTATGCAAAGATACAAATTAAATCTGAGAAACTCACTCCTTTTGGAGGAATATTTTCGGGTCGTGGAGCAATTTGACTCCACATTGTCATCTGTAATCGACTCGACCCTCAGTCTAAGGTGTAGATCGTTCGGTTATCGGTACAGCGAAATTATCCGTTCTCTCATGAGTATCTACTAAAAACAAAAATAAAAAAAGAGCGTGAACTCATTGAGTATCACGCTCTTTCAATATTTTTGGTTATCGATGTCTATCGATTTTTACCTATCTTACTTAACCTCCTCGAAGTCTGCATCCTGTACATCCTGAGCGCCATCGTTAGCACCCTGTGACTGCTGACCGCCCTGTGCACCCTGAGGACCTGCCTGCTGACCGCCCTGATACATCTGCTGAGAAGCAGCCTGCATTACGGTGTTCAAGTTGTTGATAGCTGAATCGATAGCTGCAGCATTACCAGCCTTGTGAGCATCCTTCAACTGCTGCAATGCCTGCTCGATACCTGGCTTCTTGTCAGCTGGAATCTTATCACCGTTATCCTTCAGGAAGTTCTCGGTGGTGAAGATCATGCTGTCAGCCTGGTTCATCTTGTCAATCTTCTCGCGCTCAGCCTTATCAGCAGCAGCGTTCTGCTCTGCCTCAGCCTTCATGCGGTTGATCTCGTCCTCGCTCAAGCCAGATGAAGCCTCGATGCGGATGCTCTGCTCCTTACCGGTAGCCTTATCCTTAGCTGATACGTTCAAGATACCGTTGGCATCGATATCGAAGGTAACCTCAATCTGAGGAACACCACGACGAGCTGGAGCAATACCAGTCAAGTTGAACTGACCGATACTCTTGTTCTGAGCTGCCATTGGACGCTCACCCTGCAATACGTGGATGGTAACCTCTGTCTGGTTATCAGCTGCTGTAGAGAATACCTCGCTCTTCTTGCAAGGGATAGTTGTATTAGCATCGATGAGCTTAGTCATCACACCACCCATAGTCTCGATACCGAGAGTCAATGGAGTAACGTCGAGCAATACGATGTCGCCAACACCCTCTTCCTTGTTCAGGATGGCACCCTGGATAGCTGCACCTACTGCTACTACCTCATCTGGGTTAACACCCTTAGAAGGCTCCTTGCCGAAGTAGTTCTTAACGAGTGTCTGAACGGCTGGGATACGGCTTGAACCACCAACCAGGATAACCTCGTCGATATCTGATGTAGAGAGCTTAGCGTCACGAACGGCATTCTGGCAAGGTACGAGACAAGCCTGAATCAGGTTGTGAGCCAACTGCTCGAACTGTGCACGGGTCAAAGTCTTAACCAAGTGCTTTGGCATACCGTCAACGGCTGTGATGTATGGCAAGTTGATTTCGGTAGATGTAGAGCTTGACAACTCAATCTTAGCCTTCTCAGCTGCTTCCTTCAAACGCTGCATAGCCATAGGATCCTTGCGGAGATCTACGCCTTCCTCTGCCTTGAAGCCATCAGCCAACCAGTTGATGATTACCTGGTCGAAGTCATCACCACCCAGGTGAGTATCACCATTGGTAGAAAGTACCTCGAATACGCCGCCACCGAACTCCAGGATAGAGATATCGAATGTACCACCACCCAAGTCGAATACGGCAATCTTCATATCCTTGTTAGCCTTGTCAACACCGTAAGCCAAA
>OIZP01000915.1_pt1 | contig 16616 bp, 18 predicted proteins | sample 1588531 | NCBI WGS metagenome assembly OIZP01 (sample SAMN03283283) | human gut metagenome | biome: human-associated habitat; material: feces | host: Homo sapiens | place: Peru | collected 2012
CTGTCCATCCTCCCTATGATGAAGCCTGCCACTCTCTTTTGTTCCCTGCATGATTGTCTCTGCTGCTCCCACGATTGCCACTACCATATACATGACCATTGCCACCAGGAAAAACAGTGCCAGATATCGCAGGAGATTTTCCCTGATATCCCGGAGTACCCGTTTACTCAATATCCTCTGCATCCTACAAATCCTCCAGTTCTGCCGCCGGAATCCGCTTCTCATTCCGGTAATTCTTGCTGATCTGTCCGTCCTTGATCATGATGACCTGATGCACCATATTTTTAATGGAATTATTATGCGTAACGATCAGCATGGTAGTACCATACTGCCTGTTAATATCCTCCAACAGCATCAGAATATCTCGGGATGTTTTGGAATCCAAAGCACCCGTTGGCTCATCACACAACAAAAGGCTGGGGTTCTTGATCAGTGCTCTGGCAATGGCACAGCGCTGCTGTTGACCTCCGGACAACTGTGCCGGGAATTTATTCTGATGCTCCGTGAGGCCAAGTACCTGCAATAATTCCTCCAGTTCTAAGGGATTCTTCGTCAGGTACTGACAGACCTGTATGTTCTCCTTTACCGTCAGGTTCGGCACCAGATTATAAAACTGAAAAATAAATCCCAGTTTATCTCTCCGATAATCGGACAATGCCTTGCTTCCAAGTCCTGCCACTTCCATCCCGTCTACGACAATCGATCCGGAATCTACCGTATCCAAGCCTCCGATACAATTGAGTAATGTTGATTTACCGGAACCACTGGTACCCTGGATGACACACATCTCACCCTTTTCCACTCCTGCTGTGATTCCCTTCAACACCTGCACATAGCCACCGCCTTCTCCATAGCTTTTCTTCAGATCTTTTACTTCCAGATACATATCCTGCCTCCTCGCTTATTGATAATGATTTTCATTAACATAACACTGTTATGTTAATGTTCTGAAATTGCACCCCTTAGAAGTCTTCTACTCCATCAGGGTGCTCTGTATTTCTATGATTCTGTCATCATGCCCATCCATCCCCGGACCAGATACATGGTCAGGGCATCCACATGTTTCAGTGCAACGCTTTCTTCCGTCTCATGCAAAAATAAATGAACAAATGTATCAACCATAATATGTGCCATCCAATGCGTCATATAATCATCAATTCTCGGTTTTTTAGTAGCACAGGTCACAGTATCGCACAGTCTTCTGTACTGCTGCTCCGAAATATCCACGACCTCATCCAGGCAATTCTCAAATCGGGATCCCTGGGACTTTGTCAGGAGCAGTAAAAAGGCATCCCGGTTCGCATACATCTGCCGGATGATCTGCCTGGATGTTTCCAGATCCCTATCATCTTCCAGTGCCAGCTGCGCCACTTGTTCTCCGTTACGCATCTCCGTAGCATAGTGTTCTTCCATGGCTGCATAGAGTTTTTTCAGCGGTTCTTCCACCAGTGCCCCGAAAAGGGCTTCCTTATCCTTGAAGAAAAAATACAGAGCTCCGGTGGTCACACCCGCTTCCTTACAGATATTCCGCAAGGATGCTTTCATATATCCCTTTTCCAGGAATTCTTTTTTTGCACAGTCCAACAGGTGTTGTCTGGTCTCTTTATTCTCATTTTGTTTTTCCTGTCTTCGTGGCATTTTCTGTCTCCGTTTATTTGTCTCAATTTCATAGCTGTTCAATCGTTCACATAACGTTGTTACGTTTGCATTATAAATAAAAACAGGATTGCTGTCAACCCTGTTTTTATTTTCACTATTCTCGTTTCATTATTCTCAGATTTTTGTTTTACTTTGTCTTTAACTGCTCGATCTTTTCCTGTAAGTCCGCAATGGCTCTCTGACTATTCTTAATGGTCTCGCACTGCTTCTCAAAAGGAGGCTCCGGCATATCACTGTACTGTTCAAAATAGATTTTGCCGATCTCCAGATAATTTTTCTTCATCACTTCTTCACAAGTGGAAATCTGACTTTTCAGGTTCGCTATTGCAGCCAGTTCTTTTGCTTTATCTGCCGCTGCTTTTCCTTTTTCATTAATGGTATCACCAATCTTCTCTATAAAATCCATGATATAATCTCCTTTCTCGCATGGAAGGCTGCTTGTGACCATTTTGCACATCTGCCTGCTCATCCAAATAGTTTGGGATGGTTATATTGTACCCTCTCCCCGATACCGAGTCAAGCAGAAGCGCTACTTGCGCATTGTAAACAGTCTGTGCTATAATCGCCATGTAATACCATTGGAGGTGACATCATGCAGCCGCTGTACACTACTTTAAAAGTCAACAACGAAATTGAATTATGCGAAGTTTCCGATCCTGATTGTAAGCAGCTTATTGAACGGGCTCTTTTAAAAAATCGTATCTCCTATTATATCCGTTGGCCGAAATCCTCTTTCTTTAGCAGAAAAAAAGAGTCCTGTATTATCTGTATCAACGATAATGTCCGGGATGCAGCCGAGGAGATCGTACGCGGGATCTGTGACGAGTCCGGATATAATGTCCGCTTTATTTTAAAACGCTCCTCTAATACATATTTATAAAGATACATTTTATTAATTTTTGTTTATTAATTGACATTTTTCCCTTTGTGGTGCATAATTTTTAATTATAAAACAAAGGAGGGGACTTTTCTATGGAGAAACGAGTTAATAAGCATGTATTTGCCTGGGTTTTCTGCTTTTTACTTGGCGAGTTGGGTGTTGACAGATTCGTCAGAGGTCAGGTTGGTCTCGGAATCTTGAAGCTTCTCACTGCCGGTGGCTGCGGAGTATGGAGCCTGATCGACTGGATCATTGCTCTTACCAAGGCATACGGTTCTGCTTATGCCGGTTCCGAAGAAGTTGTATTTGTAGACGGAAAATATACCGCATAATCACATGATCAAAAAAGCTTTTGTCTTTTCAGGCAGAAGCTTTTTTCGTTTGATCATGACCGACGATAAATTTGATATGAAATATAAAACATGAAGAAAAATACGAAGCATATATTATTTTTTAGTTTGTTTATTCTACTGTTTCTGTTATTCCTGTTGCTTGCAGGCTATCAATGTCCACTGCGTTTCTTTTGGGGCATTCCCTGTCCTTTTTGTGGAATGACCAGAGCGTTTTTATGTGTCTTAGAGGGTGACTTTGCAAAATCCTTTTATTTTCATCCTCTGTGGCCTATCGTGTTGGGAATTATTATTATTCTTCCTCTTTGGAAATTCCGGCTTCTTCACTTGTCAGACAAATGGATCGATCATGGGGCTTTTGTCATTGGAATTCTGTTCTTGCTCTGCTTTATCATAAGGCATGTGACACAATCCCCCATTGTACAGATTGATTTTACAAAAGGATTTTTTCATTTCTTTTCATATATGAATATATGAAAAAGGAGCTGTAATACAGCCCCTTTTTTCAATCTTCTTATCCAATCGCTTTATCCGTTTGATCAATCAAAATCAAATTTGGTGTAACGCTCATACATAGCGCCATAACGGAATCTTGCCATTTCATTCTTCTGAAGGACATCTTCTTCGGAACCTCTGTACTGACAACGCAGACAGTAATATTCCTTCTTATCCTTATCGTAGAACATATCCATATCGATATCTCTCATGAAGCAAGAGGGACATCTGTAATTTAATTTGCCTTTTCCAGCTTGAGCCATGTTGCAACGACCTCCTTATCCTTGATCTTGGAATTGTAACCCAGTGTAAGCATCGGGGAGAATGCGTATCCTTCCTTCACATATCCGACAGCGCCTTCTGCATTGGTGCTCATGGATACTGCGGTCTCGATCTGAGGGATCACCGCTCTTACTTCGTCTGCGTCTGCCTTCTCCATCTCACGGCACTTGTACTCGTAATCCAGAGTCTCTACCTCGTCACCCTTCTTGGTGCTTAAGGTGATCCCCAGCATATCCTCGGAATACTCTGTGGTACCGTAGCAGGCTACGATATACTCGTTCAGTTCTACTTCAGCGTTCGGATCGCTCATCTCCAGGATCTTACGCTCGATCTTGATCGCAGAGCTGCCTTCCTCGAAGGAAACGATGGTCTGTAATTTTACGGTCAGATCGTAGAACTCGATGTCTACGGGATCCAGTGTCAGGATTCTGGTGTTGCCTTCCTGAGAGAAATGAGCCTTGGTACGGCACAGGCACAGATCCACTTCTTCACCGTTGTGTTTTAACTTGGCACTTCTTACGGTACCTTCTCCTGCATAGTGGGTGAAGTAACCTGCACGGTACTTCTCCTGGATCAGGAAAGGATAGGATGCATCGGTCACATGCTTGGTACCGATACCTACCGGCCACTCCAGCTTAGCAGCGTAAGGACGCAGGTCAACGATAGCACCGCCCTGATCCATATTTACGCAGGCACGCATGAACGGATCACAATACCAGAACAGCTGCTTGTCGGAACCATACAGGATATCTCTCCACAGAGCACACTCGGGCTCGGTGTAGGTCTTCTTCTGACGATAGTAATCAGCGAACTCAGCCATGGTCATATCGGTAAGCTTGCCTTCCTTTTTCAGGTCGCCATAGTACTTCATACCGTCTTCATAGCTCTTCTTCAGCAGTTCGTAAGGCTGCTCCCAACGACCCATTTTGTTCAGCCAGCCGGGTCCTACGAACATCATGTTGTATGCGTATCCGTTGTTGTATTTCTCCAGGGAACGATACTGGTCGATCAGGTTGTACAGGTAAGGGTACTCCCAGGTCTTGGTGTCATAGATCATACCACGCAGTACGTTCTGGGGATGGGTTCCGAAATTGGAGCCGTTGCCGTCATAGCATGCCAGCAGGTCTCTGGACAGATGAGGGATCGCTACGATACCGCTGTCCTCTGCCTCATTGGCTGCAGGTGCATGGGTGTTCTGCTTGGAAGGGATCCAGGGTGCCCAGGGGCCGCCATCCATGAAGGTATACCAGGAGTTGTTGCAGGTATGGTATGCCTTGGGTCCTTCTTCCCAACAGGTTGCTACCGCACATTTTACGGTAGGATAGGTCGCTTTGATATAATTGGTCAGATCTGCATCCATGTAGTAAGATCCGGTGGATTCGGGATAGAATCCGAATTTCTCATGGAACTTGCCGAATACATCATCCACGATAGACTTTTTGTCTTCCATGGAGAACATCCAGATACAGAAATCCTTGGTCTTGTACTTCTCACGGAACTCTGTGCAGGGCAGTCCTAACAGAGACAGTGCGATCTCATCACCGTACTTCTCGTGATCTGCCTTAGCCAGTGCTACCGCTTCGTCATTGAACAGGGAAGCATAGGTCATCTGAATGGTAGTCTTCAAACCATTCTTGTGTGCAGTTTCCTGCTGAAACTTGAAAATATCCAGAGACTCTGTCAACAGTGCTTTTCTGCCCAGATCCTCTTCTTTGCCGTGTCCGGTTACTTTTTCCGCATACTCGGGAACCATCTCCGGACGGTGAATGATATTCACAATAAACTTATCCATCTTTTCCTCCATCTCGCCGTTAGGCATCTTATATTACTTTTGAAAGTCTCTGATCACTTTCAATGCGGGTAGTGCATTTCCATCATAATCGAACAGTGCCTGATTGGCCCATTCGTTTCCCCCGGGACCGGGATCCTGAATATACTTCAGGGACTCCTCGTTGGCCCAGCCACAGCCGGGCACCGGGATCCATGCCGGCTCCCAGTAATAGAAGCCTTTTCCTCTGCCATCCGGAACCTGCGCAATGCGTTCCATGACCTTCTGCATGAATGCAGCCTGTCCTTCCGGTGTCATAGGATACTCTACCGCCTCCGCAAGGTTGGGCTTGGTCGCCATGCCCTTGCGCTCTTTTGGTGCGAGCTTCTCTCTGTCCGCATAGTCTTCCATAGTAAATCCCATGGAAACCTCCGCTACGATGACATCCTTCTGATATCTCTGTGAGAGATCATTCATATTATTGGTCAGGTCATCAATGGTTCCGTGCCAGAAGGGATAATAGGACAGTCCGATGACATCGAAGTCCTCTCCTCTCTGTACATAGGCATCAAACCATTCTCTGCAGCGGACATTGTTGCCGCCACAGTCCAGATGAAGCATCACTCTGCTGTCCGGGGATACTTCTCTCACCGCACGGATGCCCGCGCTGATGAATCTTGCAATATTGTCAACGTTGTCCCATTTTCCATAGGGCCACATCAGACCATTGGTGATCTCATTTCCCACCTGTACCATCTCCGGAAGCAGATCGAGACGCTTTAACTTCAAAAGCACATCCTTTGTGTAGTCATACACATGCTTCTCCAGTGCATCCGCATCGGCATATGCCCACTCCTTAGGAGGGAACTGTTTGCCGGGATCTGCCCAGAAATCACTGTAATGCAGATCCAGCAGATAGCTGTAACCCAGCTTTTTACCGGCCGAAGCCAGTGCCACCAGCTTGGTGAAATCACTGGTACCGGCACTGTAAGGCTTGCCGTCCTCACTGTAAGGATCATTCCAGAGACGGATGCGCAGAGAGTTGGCACCGTATTTTTTCAGGATCTCCAGTGCGTCCCCCTCTTTGCCTTCGTCATAAAACCTTGCACCGAGAGCCGTCTCCTCCGGCAGACTCGATACATCCATACCTTTGATAAATTTATCCATAAATTAACTCTTTGTCTCCATGTCATACGTTTATCCTGAAGAATCCATTCTATGGATTCTCCCAGGTTAAACTGCCGAAGCAGTTTAACCTTTCACGGCACCACCGGTAATACCTTCCACATAGAACTTCTGCATGATGACAAACAATACAGAGATGGGAATGGATACCAGTACACCGCCTGCACAGAACTGACCAAAGTAAGTGTTGATCAGACTCTTATCCAGCATATTGTACAGACCGATAGCAACAGTCCACTGGGAAGATATGCCGGCATTTAACATCAGCTTTGCATATACGAAATCCATCCAGGGGGACAGGAAGGAGCTGATAACTGTATATACAATGATGGGACGGCTCATGGGGATAACAACCCTCCAGAAGATCGTAGCCTCACTGGCTCCATCCAGATAAGCGGCCTCGCGCAGGGAATTCGGGATCGTATCGAAGAAGCCCTTTGCGATCAGGTAACCCAGACCGGAACCGGCAGAATATACCAGGATCAGTCCGAGGTGCGTATTGGTCAGGTTCAGAGTCTTCAGAATGAAATATACTGCGATCATGGACAATACACCGGGGAACAGATTCACAATAACTGCTGCGTTCATCAGCGGCTTACGTGCCGGGAAACGCATGCAGGAGGTCGCATAGGCTACCATCAGTACAAAAGCGGTGGAGACCACGCATACCGCACATGCAATGATGAAGGTGTTCCTGAACCAGTTCGGGAACTGTGCCACACTGTCTGCTGAAAAAAGCAGATTCTTATACTGCGCCAGACTCCATTCCTTCGGGAAAAAGGTGCTGGTATTCATGCCGGTATATGCGCTGAAGGAAGTGACCACCAGCCAGACGATAGGCACCAGCCAGACAAATGCCAAAAACGCCAGTAACAGGTTATGTAATAAAGTCTTAATAAATCTCTTCATTAACGGAACGCCTCCTCTCTGTCACCCTTCAGGAATCTGCTGAAGGCAATGAGGGTAAATACCGCACAAAGGATAAACACGATAATACCGATGGTGGATGCCATCTTATAGTTGTAATAACTCTGGGTCAGGTTGAACAGCCAGGTGATCAGCAGGTCTACTTCCTTCGCCTGGGAGTTCGCCATAGCCTGATTGGTGGTGGTATATACACCCTGGGTCAACAGATAGATTACGTTGAAGTTATTAATATTCTTGACAAAATCCGTTACCAGAGAAGGACCGGTGACAAACAGCATATACGGCATTGTAATATGAATAAGGCTCTGCATTGGAGTAGCACCGTCGATCTTTGCACTCTCCAGCTGGTCAGAAGGAATATTCATCAGCACACCGGTAGCGATCAGCATCTGGTAAGGAACACCGATCCAGATATTGATCAGGATGATCATGACATGTGCCCATCCGGGAGCGGACAAAAACGGAATATAACTGGTACTGATCGCGCCGATATCTCTCAGCCACTGGGTAATTCCCGCATTGGCACAGATCGTGTTCATGATGCCGTTGTTCGCGAAAAAGTTACGTACCAGAAGAAGGGAAACGAACTGGGGAACTGCGATCGTTACAATGAACAGAGTTCTCCACAGCTTGGGCAGTTTGGTTCTCTTATTATTGATCAGCAGGGACAACAGAATACCGCCGATGTAAGTGGTAGCGGTTGCAAACAATGCCCATACCAGCGTCCAGATCAAGATCCTACGGAAGGCATAACCGAAGGTAATGGTCATTCCACCGCTGGAGAACAGATTCTTGAAGTTGGTAAATCCCACCCATGTAAACAACGCGGAGGGAGGCATATGTCCCTGATCATAGTTCGTAAACGCAACAGCGATCAGGATCAGCAGAGGAACGATCGTGAAAATAACAACACCCATGACAGGAAGTGCCAGCAGTGTGATATAGAATTTGTCATTTTTGAACTGCTGCAAGTCTTCTACAAACGTATTGATATGTTCTCCTGCCTGTGCTTTTTTCTGAAGCCGGTACACAGTCACTTCATTCTTAAGCCAGATCACCAGGAATGTGAACCAGACCACAAATGAGATTACGGAGAACAATAGGATCATAAATGAGTTGTCATAATCATTGAACTCATTCTGCATGGTTACAATATTGAAAACCGTCTCCTGCTGAACCGTTCCCAAAGTTCCAAAATCACGTACATACTCTGTGGCAAAGCCAAAGGTGAATACAATGACTGCCACTTCGAGCAGAGTCATTAAAATACCTTTGATAATTTGTTTTCTGCGGATATATCCTGCTCCCATCCAGACCAGGGATAATTTTACGAACAGATCTCCTTTTACGACTGCTTCACCGAACTCCTTGAAGAATCCGCCGATTCCGCTCTTTTTCTTCTTCATTCTCTGCCCTCTCCTTTCTTCATATTAATATAAATTTTTAGTAACGGTTCCGAACAGCTTCCCGCGTTCATCTGACCAGTTACATAACCCGGCAGACAGGAGTCGAACCTGTTTACCGGAAACGTTTCCTGTAAAAAAGGCATCCATCCACTACGTGTTATTGTTCATAGCTTCAGGACGCCTTTCTATTCTCTGTATTCGTTCTGCACCAGAACGTTTTCATCATTCATTTGTAACAGAACCGAAGCAGATCATCTTCCCAGACTTATTCAGCGGGTACGGAAACACCTTCCACCAGCTCATCCAGGGCTGCCTGGATACCTGCTTCATCATCAGCCTTCAGCTGACCCTGAGCTACCTTCTCACCAAAAGTCTTGGCAGGATCCCAGTACTTGCCGCCAACGATCTGAACTACACCATAAGCGGACTGCTCAGACAGAGCTGCAATAGCGGTATTGGAAGAAACCTCCTCGGAACCAGCAACGTTGATATTGGAAGGTCCGATCTCTCTCTCTGCGAAACGTACTGCCTGGTTGTCTTCGTTGGTGATCCAGTCAGCCAGCAGAGTTGCCCAGCCTGCATTTGCAGAATACTTGTTAACACCTACCAGCTTGAAGCCTGCTACGGAACCCTGCTGAATCTGCTTGTCACCACAGGTGTAGGTAGGAAGCTTGGTAGCTGCGTAACCATCACCGAAAGCGGTCTGAGCTGCAGCTGCATCCCAGGTACCGGAAACTACTGCACACAGTTCGCCGGAAGCGATCTGGTTGGAAACGTCACCATCAGCGATCGGAAGGAATGCGCCGTTGCCGGCAATACCCAGCATAGACTGTACTACCTGTACACCGGTAACGCCATCAGCGCTGGTGCCGTTCCAGTCCATAGCAGTGCTGCCGTCGTCGTTCAGAGCGGTAGTAAAGCCTGCGCCATAGAAGAAGGAAGCATTGTACCAACCGGAAGCAAGAGTCATACCAACCTTCTTGCCAGCCTTATCAGCTGCTGCAAGTAAGGTATCCCAGCTCTGTGCATCTTCGGGAGTTACTAAAGCAGAATTGTAATATAAGAAGTAACCGTTATCAGCGCTCATAGGGAATGCATACAGTGTGCCGTCCTTGGTTGCTGCATCTACAGAACCGGAAGCATTTGCGCTCTTAACATCAGCTACGCTCTTGCCTGCGTAAGCTTCCAGAGCTGCATCCATCTCATCAACAGACTGCAGGGCACCTGCATTTACCAGGTCGATCAGCTGATCAGATGCGAAAGAATACACATCAGCAGCAGCCTCGATGTCGGCTAAAACAGTATCCTTAGCTGTGGACTCGGACTCGGTACCAAGCTGGATATCGAAGTTTGCATAATCTGCATAATGCTCCTTGAAGGAATCGATCATGCCCTGTAACATGGTCTGATCTTCCTCAGCACCCCAGATTCTCAGGGAAACGTCCTGCTTCTCAGCGGGAGCGGTCTGTGCAGCCTCGGTAGAAGCTGCGGTGGTAGCAGCGGCATCAGTGCTGGTGTTGGAAGCATCAGAGTTTCCACAAGCTACCAGAGAGAATGCCATAGTCAGTGACATTGCTAAAGCGACTAACTTTTTCATTTTGTTATCCTCCTGTTTTGTTTTGCAAGTTTGTGCGTATTGCGCAACCGCTTGTCTACGTTAATAGTGTAGCAACATTTCCTTATGTTGTCAATTTATAATAATGACTGATATTACAGTTCAAATTTGTGCATTTTGCACAACTATCTTTTGAAACCCTTGATTTTACTGGGTTTTTAGCACATCCTATTTTTTGAAAAAATTGCTTTTTTTATGATTTTTTTGAGCAAAATCGTGGAAAACGTTTTTTCAAATTATGATTTTCACACTCCAATTCACCCTTTTGTAGACTCCTTCAGGATGATCTCATAGTCCAAAAGTGTTTTGTCAGGTACTGTTTTGCCATGGATCATATCCAACAACACCTGACAGGATCTTCTGCCCAGCTCTGTGATATTAAACTTCAGTGAGGTTATGGTAATCGGATAATTTTCCAGGATGCGGCTGTAATGGCAGGATGCCACCTTCATCTGATCCGGGATTCTCACACCCATGCGGGCAAGCTTTCTGACCACTTCATCACAGATGTAGTCATCCTGGCACAGAATGCACTCCACACCGCTGTTTTTCAGCTCTTCCACCGCTTTTTCCACCATAGCCCTGCTGCTTAGATCCGTGTAGACCAGGTCCTGGTTCAGCTTCCGTTTTCCCTTGCGGTAGGCTTCCTCATATCCCTGATACCTGCAGCGGTTTACCATCTGGTCCATATTGCTTCCCAGATAGGCAATGTTCTGGATCCCCTTAGCAAACAGCACTGTCACAAGCTCCTTACAGGCTCCCACATTATCATGGTCTACCTGTACCACATCATCATCCGGGAATTTTCCCACTGCCACGAAGGGAATCTGCTTTTGTTTCAGAAATTTCACATATTTGTCATTCTCATAAGTCCTGGTAAGGATCATTCCATCCACTTTACGGTTTTTGATCAATCTCTCCAGTGGTTTGGTATCGTTTCCGTTCGTGGTTACCACAATAATGTCATAATCATTAGCCTGTGCCACCTCTTCCACTCCATACATACAGGTATGGAAGAAAGGCATATCCACCAGAGTATTCACTTCCGGAAGGATGATCGCGATATTATTGGTCCTGGACTGTGCCAGGCTCTGTGCCGCCGCATTTGGATAAAAGCCGTGTTCTTCGATATAATCAAGAATCCGGTCCCTCGTAGCCGCGCCGATACGCCCTTTTCCTGAGATGGCTCTGGATACAGTGCTGGCAGATACCCCCAGTTCTCTTGCCACATCATGGATCGTCATAGTCTTGTCGTTACCGGAATTGTTGTTCATCTCATTCACCCCATTCTCTGCGCAATTTATCTTTTTCACTTCTTCGAGATACAGATCATAAAGCGCAAGCGATTGTTCATACTCATAGTATCATTTTCATGAAAGGCATTCAATGCGCCTTTTTACACAAATTGGCCATCCATTTCTATACAATAGTAACAAAACAGGGGGATTCTTGATGTTATTTCATCTGTTTTTCTTCATTCCGGTTCCGGAACTGTTTCCAATGTGCAACTGATATCGTTCATTCGGTTGTTCCCGTCTGTGGCAGGCTGTCTGCCACGCACAGTCTGCCATATCCCACCCGGTCATTGGGATATTCCCTCTCTCCCCTTAAGGGTCTGGCACCTTTTCTGAGATATGCCTTGATTTTTTCGCCGTAGAGGAAGGGATCATTCCCCCGCACGATACCCCATTCCATCAGAAGAGCCGCCGCTCCGCTGACAATAGGGGTGGCAAAGGAGGTGCCGGTGACAGGCGTAAACGTGCCGTATACATCAGGAGCCTGGATATTTACGCCGGGCGCCACTAGATCCGGTTTGGTCAATCCTGCTGCCGTCACACCGATGGTACGGGTGCTGTCAGCATACCCCCTGCCGGAGAAATCCGCATAGGTATCATAGACTGGGTCATAAGCCCCTACTGTGATCACCTTTGCTGCCGTAGAGGGAACCGTCAGTGTCATCTGCGGAGTCGAACGGTAAAAGCCTGTACTGTCTCCCCTGCCGTTCCCCGCCGGAAGATACAGATAATATTGTCCTGTTACGGTCATTACCGGCTTCAGCCGGATCGTCCAGATCCCTGCGTCGATATAACCGCCAGTCACCGGAATCATCTCCAGATAGATTTCCTGTGCCACCGCATAGGGCAGGGGCTCTCCCAGATAGACCAGAATCCTTGTCTGCTCCAGCCTAAGCGTATATTTCCCGCCCTGAATATTCGTGGCAAGTTCCGCCTCCTCGCCTCCCGGAGATTGCAGCCTTATCCGAAACACATCGCTGTAATTTTTCCACAGTTGGATATTCAGGCTTTTTTCATAATTTCCAACAGCCAGTTCCACGCGGCTGTCTCTCGTTATATTTCCGGCAAAATGCCCTCTTGCTGCCCCTTCGTTACCACAGCCCACGCAGATCACGGTTTTGCCGATCTCGGAGGCATTATCCAGAAAACGCTCCAGAAGAGAGCTTCCATCATGGGAACCATAGCTGTTGCCAAAGCTTAAATTGATGACAAGTGGCATATTTAACTGCTGTGCTTTCCGCAGTGCATAGGTCACTCCACGCAGGATTTCAGTTGTCCGGGGGAATCCTTCTTCTGCGCCCCCGCTATTTCCCGGCAATCCCAGCTTCACCACGATCAGTTCCGCCTCGGGTGCTGCCCCGGTATAGAGACCATCCGCACTTTTCCCGGCGGCGATCCCTGCCACAGCGGTTCCATGTCCGGACAGGTCTCTACTGGGGAGCAGGCCGTACCGTTCCAGTACACTGCTGTTCAGTGCCCGGTTGATTTCCTCCTCCGTATATTCAGTCCCGATGGGAAATCCATCCGGTGTCCTCCCATATCCCGTATCGCCCATTTCCTCCGGCACTATCTGATTCTGTGGCAATGTCGGATTCCGCAGCGTCTCCTGCTCCCGTGATGCGGCCTGCTTTCCCGGAATTGTCTGATTCCATGGTACCGTCTGGTCCCACAAATACCGTATCCTAGTACTGCCGTCTGGTTTTCGAAACACCTCCAGATCCCAGGTGATCCCGGAATCCAGAACAGCCAAAAGAACGCCCTTTCCATTCAGAAAAGGCGTTCTCATAGTGACCGGTGGAAAACAGGAGGTTCCCGCAGGATCCGTCTGTCCATAATAAAACCGCTTGGGTTTTTCCACATACTCGATCTCCGGGGTATCCGATACCGTATCCACCAGTGCCTCCGGCACCGTAAGGATCGCATATCCAGCGATCAGTTCCTCCACCACAATATTCTGTTCCCTCAGTCTGTCCAAACTGCCGTGATATTTTACGATCAGCTCCCAGCTTCGGTTCTCCGCGCTGTAACCGACGTTCAGACTCTCCGTCTGTTCCCGTTCTTCCTCCGGGGTCTCTAATGCAAGGTTCAGAATGTTCTCCAGCTTCTGGTCCATCAGATTTTCCGTCCTTGGTCCTGTATTTCCTACATCGTATGCAGGTGATACAAAACTATTCACGAAAGCTTGGAGTAACCGTCCACTCTCCTACGCTTCCTTCGGAATCTGTCCATCCACATGCAGGATATGGTTGATCAGCCAGTCTGTCAGGTAATTCAGAATATCCATGATCTGTGCATCCTGTTCCGCCTGATCTCCTTCATCCTTCTCATGCTGATCTATAAACTCATCCAGTTTGTTGATAAATTCCTGATGCTGAATCTTCTGGGTAAAAATCTTTTTGTACTGGATGGATTCCATATACGCTTCTTCATCTGAAAAATGTTTTACGGTATAATCACGCAGTTTTTCCAGAATTGCATCGATCTTGTCATACTTGTCCGGTGTAAATTCCTCCTGCAGCAGCTCGTAAGCCTCATTGGCATAGTCAAACAGCTGCTTATGCTCCTGATCGATCATATCAATTCCAATATAGTATTCCGGTTTCATTTCAAACATAACTTCAACCTTCTTTCGTATCTTTTTCGGATCCTTTTTGGATCATTTTGGGATCATTTTGGGATCATTTCTTGATTCTTTCTCTGAATCTTTTTTTGCATTCTAAATATGCACTTTTCGTACAGAACTTTCAAGTGCTTCCGTGCTTTTTATACTTTTTTAAGGATTCCCGCTGCCGAAATCATTCGCCCCAGAATTTCTTCAGCGCCCGCACTGCATACTCTGTATCCATCACGCCTGCAGTCTCTACCGCGGAATGCATGGCTAACTGGGGCAGTCCGATGTCCACGCTGGACACCGATACATGTGCCGTGGAAATATTACCGAGGGTGGAACCACCTGCGATATCCGAACGGTTGGCATAGGTCTGGTAAGGCACTTTCGCCCGTTCACAGTAATCCTTCATTTTTGCAGCAGAGATGCCGTCGGTAGTATATTTCTGACTTCCGTGGAATTTGATGACGATTCCGCCGTTTAAGTACGGACGATTCGTGGGATCTGCCTTCTCCGGATGGTTGGGATGTACCGCATGAGCATTGTCCGCAGAGATCAGGAAGCTATCCGCGATCCAGCGCAGATACATGCTGTGATCCACGCCTAGCCCCTCCGTGATTCTGTCCAACACATCCGCAAGGAACGTGGAATCCGCGCCCTGTCTGGTACCGCTTCCCACCTCTTCATTGTCAAATACCGCGCAAATATTGATATATTCCACGGGAGTACTCTCCGTAAAAGCTTTGGTCAGCGCAAAAGCGCTCTGCAGATCATCAAGTCTCGGAGACAGGACAAATTCACCCTTTGCTCCTAAGAATCTTCCTTCCTGTCTGGTATACAGGAACAGGTCTTCCCCAAGAATCGCTTCCGCATCCACGCCGGCAGCTTCTGCTATAAGTCCAAGCAGAGCAGGCTTCTCCTGCGGTCCGTCTGCGGTCTCAGATATTCCTGCGGCATCGGTATCAAATGCCACATCCGCAAACAGTGGGAGCATATCTACCTGAGGGTTATACTCCACACCTTTGTTCATCTCCCGGTTCATATGGATCGCCACATTCGGGATCACGCAGAGATCCCGGTCAATATTGACCAATCTGCTCCGGATACCATCCGTTCCGCGCACCGCCAGTCTGCCTGCTACGGAGAGCGGTCTGTCGAGCCAGGTGGAAAGGATCATGCCGCCGTAGCCTTCGGTGTTGAGTTTTTTGTAGTGACCCTCTACGGTGATCTCCGCGCCGCTCTTTACGCGGAACGTCGGGGAATCGCTGTGTGCGGAGACAATCTGCATGCCGTTATAGTTTTCCGGCACGGAGAACGCCAAAACAGAAGAGCCGTTGCGCGTCGTAAAGTAGCGCTTGCCCTTTTCGAGCGTCCAGGTTTCGTTTTCAAGCAGGCGAATGCAGCCCGCATCTTCCAGCATTACACATATATTTTTCACCGCATGAAAACACGACGGAGAAGCGTCGATAAACTTCAGCAGCTTTTCGGTGGTTTCAGAAGTCTTTAACATTTCGGTCATTCCTTTCCTTGTTTCTATTCATCATAGCACAAAACGACAAATATGGGTAGAGCAAATTTCAGAAAAAAAGACCGCCGCACCGAAACAGTACGACAGTCTTTAAAAAATCAATTCATTTGCACGCATTTCCGATGGCTTCGTTCACGCGCTCGCGCAGATCAGGCAGATAGGACGATGTGCGCGGATAGTTTGCAAACGTCATGCTTTCGCCGTCTCCGAGCAGTTTTAAGACGCTTTCGCGCCCGAGCTTTTCTTCGGCGAGCGACAACGCGCGCATATCATAAAGCGCCATGGCGAAAACCTTTTGCCGCAGCGACGGCAGCGGGCCGTTTTCGCCGGGATAGACGGAAAATCCGTCGCCGCCCGGGAACGCGCCGCCTGCGTCCGTCACCTTGAACGGATCGATAACAGCTTTGGAGAGCTGCGAGTTCCAGAAGTTATAGCCCCAGTGCAGGAAGCCCGTGATGTGATACTTCCACATCTGCACGCCCAAAATGCGATTGCGGTTTGAGGGCATCGCGAGGAAACGGTTGCCCACGTCCACGCACTGGCCGCAGCAGGTGTACGCCCACAGATCCGGCACATCGTTTTCGATAAACGGCGTGATATGATTCGTCGCGACGACGG
>OIZP01000918.1_pt1 | contig 16563 bp, 16 predicted proteins | sample 1588531 | NCBI WGS metagenome assembly OIZP01 (sample SAMN03283283) | human gut metagenome | biome: human-associated habitat; material: feces | host: Homo sapiens | place: Peru | collected 2012
GTCCTTCTTTACCTCTACATATCCGGATCCGCCATTGAAGAAGGCCTCCATAGGGTCAACATTGCGGTTCTGCTGTACCACGATGCCCTTGAAGGTGATGGAAGGTATCTCCAGCTTACCGGTCATCTGAGGATACATCACATACTGGCTCCAGGTGACACACTTGTAAGGACGACCGTTCACCATTTCGGTATGAAAGGTCTTCTGCTGTGGCAGAGGTACTTCCTGGTTGTGGAATCCCTTCAGGTCTGGCATCTTGCCTTCCAGCTGGGTGAGTTCCACCTGTGTATATACCTTGTAGGTAAGCAGGATAGGTTCCTGCTCGTGTACTCTCTTCTTGTTGGCAGACACCTTGATGAAGAGGTCGCTGCCTGAGATGGCAGAGCCTGCGGTACGCATACGAGGTTGGTCGTAGCTATCCTGTCCGTGCATGCTAGGAGCACCGTTGGTACGCTGGGCGTGCCCCGACACCGTAATCCTCACGGCGTGAGAAGCCAGGCTCCTGCCCCCCACGACAGCGTGGGAAGCACCAATGTTGAAGGTACCATTCTTTGCCGCATAAAGGGTGTAGGTGATGGTTACAGATGAAGAGGACGAGGTATGTCCGTTGATCATCTGATAACTGGATTGCGAGGATGTGTAAGGGCCTGCGATGACTTCGAGTCCATCCTGCACTGCACCCATTCTGAATTCCTCTACATCACGGGTGTTGATGGTATAGGCGACACGGAAGTTTTCTCCAGCCGCTACGTGCGATGGAGCCGACACGGAGATATGCTGGGCCACCGCATGCACCTGGTAGCCTAGCAAGCATATCAGCAATATCAAATACCAACCTATTTTTTTCATATCGTATCTTAAATAATAGCTAAATATTATATATAAATCGTATTTTTATCTCATCTAATCTTTTACCAATTCTTGTCGTAAGCCTTTCTGCGTGGCTGGCTCATCGCCTTCTGCAACTTGCGCTTGGTGGCTTGCTCCTGCTGAACGGCGGCATTCAGGAGCTGCTCGGCATTCTCGCGGCTCATCTTGTCTTGGTTCGGCTGGTTTTGGTTCTGATTATTCTTGTTATTCTTATTCTTGTTCTTGTCGTTCTTGTTCTTATCGTCGTTTTTATCCTTGTTGTCTTTGTTCTTGTCCTTATTCTGATCCTTCTTGTTCTTGTCCTTGTTCTTATCCTTGTTGTTCTTGTTCTTATCCTTGTTTTGCGGATTGTTCTTGAGCAACTTCTTGCAGAGGGCAAGATTATAACGGGTCTCATTGTCCTGTGGATTGCATCTCAGCGCCATCTTGTAGTATTCGATGGCCTGGGCATATTCACGGTGGTTCTGCATGATCACGCCCATATTGTGATAGCTGGCAGCACGGCGGAGGCGGTTGGTTTCCAACTGGGCAGCATTGGTAAACTGCTGTATCGCCATGGAGTCTTTCTGCTGCGCCATGAGCGCACAACCAAGATTGTATATCGCCTGTGGATTCTTCTGATTCTTGGAGATAGCCTTGCGATATTGGGTTTCTGCCACTGCCCATTTCTGGGATTTGAAGGCACGATTGCCCTGACGGATCAGGTTGCGATCAGTCTGGGCTCCGACTTGTGCCGTACCCACCAGCAACATTGCCACTGTTACTATTATATAATGTATATACTTCATTTTTACATCTATATTTTAAAGCTTTTGCCTGCATTATTTCGGCAGCTTCAAGGAATCCCTTTTGAAGAACTTGATGTTCCTGAGCAACGGATTCTTTACTTCCAGCATGCAGACCTCGATGATGAGCAGGAGGATGATGAGAATGCCCACAGCCTGAAACTGTTCATCGTAGGCACTGTATATCACGCTGGTCATATCTCCCTTCTGCAACTTGGTAAGGTCATCATTCAATGCCTTTTCTGCATCACTCGTATTATCCACATGGATATACTGACCCTTGCCAGCCTGCGCCAGTTCGCGGCACATCTGCTCGTTGAGGGCAGTCATCACGGTATTGCCTGCGTGATCCTTCAGATAAGAGCCATCGCCCATCGGGATAGGAGCACCCTTGGTATTACCGATACCGAGGATAAACACATTGATGCCCTTCTTCTGGGCCATCTCGGCAGCCTCCTTGGCACCCTCCTCATGGTTCTCACCATCGGTAATCACGATGATGGCTCTACCCACATTATCCTGCTGGGTAAAACTCTTGGTGGCAAGCGAGATGGCATCGCCGATATTGGTACCCTGAGTCTGGATCAGCCCCGGTGTGATATTCTGCAGGAACATCTTTGCCGATACATAATCACTGGTGATAGGCAACTGCACGAAGGCATCGCCTGCAAAGACAATCAGTCCGATCTTGTCGTTGCTGAAGTTATCTACCAGATTCTCTATCAGCATCTTGCTCTTGTCGAGACGGGAAGGAGCCACATCCTCGGCAAGCATGGAATTGGAGATATCGAGACAGATCATCGTCTCGATGCCATTACGCTTGTCGTGAGAAATCTTGCTTCCCATCTGAGGGCGAGCCACCATCACGATGACGAGTGCCAAGGCTGCAAGCATCAGCACAAACTTCACCGTAGGACGGTATTTGGATATGTCGGGCATCAACTGCTTGAGCAGTTCCGGATCGCCCAATCTTTTCAGCTTAGCCTTTCGCCTTCTCCAGCCTACCAGACGAACCAGTATGAGCACCGGTATCAGCCAGAGCAGCCAGAGAAACGTAGGATCTTCAAATCTTAACATATTTATATGATGTTATAATCTATATTGTCTAAACTCCTCTTTCATCAAGGAATTCTTCTGAACCAAGTGAGGCGGAGCAATATCTCCAGGAGCAGTACCAGGAGTGCACCCAGGGCAAAAGGCTGATAGGCCTCATAGCGCTTGGCGAAATGCTTCACATTAAACTTAGACTTCTCCAACTTGTCGATGTCCTTGTAGATTTTCTTCAACTCGGCTGTACTCGTAGCACGATAGAAGTTTCCATCGGTGGTCTGAGCGATGTCGCGCAGCGTCTGGGTATCGATTTCCACCGGGATATTGACATACTGCACGCCTCCTGCCACAGGCATCGGATAAGGCGCCACCTTGTTGGTTCCCACACCAATGGTATAGACTCTGATGCCGTAGCTCTTGGCTATCTCGGCAGCGGTCATAGGCGAGATGTCACCCATGTTGTTACTACCGTCGGTGAGCAGGATTACCACTTTGCTCTTTGCCTTGGAATCCTTGAGTCGGGTCACGGCGTTGGCAAGTCCCATACCCACAGCGGTACCGTCGTCGATGAGTCCGCGAGCCGCAATATCGGTACGGGTATCATGCAGGAGTCTGAGCAGACTGGCATGATCGGTAGTCATCGGACATTGCGTGAAAGCCTCGCCGGCAAAGATGGTGAGTCCGATATTGTCGGTAGGACGGCCTGAGATAAACTCTGTGGCAACATCCTTCGCCGCCTCCATACGGTTTGGCTTCAGGTCCTCGGCAAGCATAGAGGTTGATACGTCCATGGCAAGCATGATATCGATTCCCTCCACCGTCTTGTTGTCCCAAGAATAGTGCGTCTGCGGACGTGCCATGGCGCAAACGATGAGCACGAAGGCGATGCATCTCAGCACCATCGGCAGATGGATGAGTCTGACGCGCATGCTCTTCGGAGCATACTGATAGATGCGTGTATCACTCATGCGCATCGTAGGCTCGCTCTTCTTCCTGCCCAGGAAATACCATAATATATAAGGTATCAGCAGCAGGAGCAGCAGAAAATATGCTTTACTTGCAAATTCCATTTCTTAATTTCTTTTTATTGTTTACATCACCGGCTCTGGATTTCCGAGCCTGATGACATTTACATCACGAGCATCGCTACCTGATAAACGATGTAGCCGAAGATGGCAACTACGCTGATGCCGCCCACCCAGAGCAGGGTCTTGATGAGTCGGCGCTGCTGCTGCGACTTCTGGTCTTCGGTGCTGAGCGTTGGAACGATCTTCTCCTCCTTAGGCTGCTCATCGGTCTTCGTCTGGTCGATGAAGTTGATGGCATTCACCAGGTTGGCATCGTTCTCGTTCATCGGAATCTCGTACTTGGCAAACTTCACCAGGTCGGCGGTGGAGAAGAGCATTCTCAGCTCGTCTATCATCTTCTGGTCGCCCGATGCACGCAGGTGCTCGATGATTTCTCCACTGGTCATCTCCATCGCATTGAATCCGAAGCGGCTCACGATATAGGCACGCAGCGTATTGGTCAACTGGGTATAGTACTCTTTCTGAGTCTCCTGGCTGGCACTGGTATGATGATGTTTGATGTCATTGATTTCACGCAGCGCCTTCTCATGGGCAGGCACCCTCTTCACGATGCGGATGCGGGCGATGATAGGCTTGTTCTTCTTCAGACGGTTACGGAGATAAATCATTGCACCACAGATGATAATCATCAGCAGGCTCAACCAGAAGGCGAAGCTCCACTCACTCCACTCGAAAGGATTATCCTGTACACCCTTTGCCGGATAGAACTGGTTAGGATGCACCGTATCTACCGGAACGGTGAGCACCTTCAGCGCCAACGGATTTCCGTGATAGCTCTTGCCGTCGATCTTCACATCGAGTGCAGGAACCACATACACCTTCTCATCGAAAGAGGTAAGCGTATAGTCGCGGCTCACCTGGATGCAGTCATCACCCATCTGCATCGTGTCGCCCTTGCTCTGCTCCACCACCTCTACACCAGGTACAATCTGATCCTGAGGCTTGAAGGATGGCAGCACGATTCTGGCACCCTTCCGGGCAGTAGCCTTGAGGTGCAGGATGGTCTGCTGTCCGATAAGCAGCTGCAGGGAATCCATGCGCTGCTCCACGGTCTGACCGAAAGCCAGCGTAGAGCAACCCATCAGCGCCATCGTCAATATGATATTCTTTATTTTCATGTTATCTTACTTTAGCCTCTCTGTTTGAACAGCATCAGGAGCGCCTTCGAGAAGTCCTCGTTGGTGGCTACCGAAGTCCAATCTACCTTGCTCTTGGCAAAGAGCTGTCGCAGATTCTCCTGCTGTCGCAACCAGTTTTGGGTGTGAGCCACTCTCAATTTCTTCGAACTGGTATCGATATACATCTCGTGTCCCGTCTCGGCATCCATCACCTTGAGCAGTCCCACATCGGGCAGCTGCTTGGCACGCGGATCATACACCTGTATTCCCACCACATCGTGCTTCTGGTTGGCTATCTGCAGCTGGTGCTGATAGTCCTTGTTGTCATAGAAGTCGCTGATGACGAAAGCCGTGCAATGGCGCTTCATCACCCTCGTGAAGTATTCCAGGGCACATCCGATATCGGTACGCTGACTCTCGGGATGAAAGTCGAGCATCTCACGAATGATGTAGAGGATATGCTTGCGTCCCTTCTTGGGAGGGATATATTTCTCTATTCTGTCGGAAAAGAAGATGACACCTATCTTGTCGTTGTTCTGGATGGCACTGAAGGCAAGGGTTGCAGCTATCTCGGTAGCCAGGTCGCGCTTCATCTGGCGCATGGTACCGAAATCGAGCGAACCGCTCACATCCACCATCAGCATCACGGTAAGCTCTCGCTCTTCTTCAAAGACCTTGACGAAAGGGCGATGGAAGCGAGCCGTCACATTCCAGTCGATGTCTCTCACGTCGTCGCCATACTGATATTCGCGCACCTCGGCAAAGGCCATTCCCCTACCCTTGAAGGCAGAATGATACTGGCCGGCGAAGATGTTCTGGCTCAATCCGCGAGTCTTGATCTCGATCTTCCGAACTTTCTTTAAGATATCTTGTGTATCCAACTTAATTTACTTTGAATTTTGAACTAAATCAAGGCACCTCCACCTTGTTGATGATGCGGCTGACGATTTCCTCGCTGGTGATTTCGCTTGCCTCTGCCTCGTAAGAGAGGCCGATGCGGTGGCGGAGCACATCGTGAGCCACGGCACGTACATCCTCAGGAATCACGTAACCACGGTGCTTGATGAAGGCGTAGGCTCTGGCTGCCTTGGCAAGTGAGATGCTGGCACGAGGACTGCCGCCAAAGGTAATCATATCCTTCAATTCGCCCAGGCCGTAACGGTCTGGATAACGGGTAGCGAAGACGATGTCGGCAATATACTGCTCAATCTTCTCATCGATATACACCTCGTTGACGATGCTGCGAGCCTTCAGGATTTCCTCGGCTGTAGTAACCGGAGTCACGGTAGGCAGACCGCCCTGGATGTTCTCACGGATGATGAGCTTTTCTTCTTCGATGGTAGGATAATCGATGATAACCTTGAGGAGGAAGCGGTCCACCTGAGCCTCAGGCAACTGATAGGTACCCTCCTGCTCCACCGGGTTCTGGGTAGCCATCACCAGGAATGGATTAGGCAAATGGAAAGTTTGCTCGCCGATGGTTACCTGATGTTCCTGCATTGCCTCAAGCAAGGCACTCTGCACCTTGGCTGGAGCACGGTTGATCTCATCTGCCAGGACGAAGTTGGCAAACACAGGTCCTCGCTTCACATGGAAGGCTTCATCCTTCTGCGAATAGATTTGCGTACCGATCACGTCGGCAGGCAACAAATCGGGTGTAAACTGTATGCGGCTATAGTCTGCACTAATCAACTGTGACAATGTTTTGATTGCAAGAGTCTTCGCCAGACCCGGTACACCTTCCAGGAGAATGTGACCATCAGAGAGAAGACCGATAAGGAGACAGTCAACGAGGTGCTTCTGACCTACGATGACCTTGTTCATGCCCATTACCAGGTTGGTAACGAACTGACTCTGTTGTTCAATCCGGATATTCAACTCACGGATATCAATAGCTTCTGCCATAATCTTATTATCAATTTTACGTTTAATTCATTCTAAAAACCGAACAAAGGGCACTTCCAAAATGCCCTCCGTTCTCAAATCAAACGCAAAAGTACTCAATTATGAGCACAAAAGCGAATAAAGCTAACTAAATTATATTAAAAAAGTTTCACAAACGCTATTTTTAGAAACTTTTAATAAAGCAGGCACACGAAGCATCAGCGATTGCGATGCTTCATATACCATGGATGTACTAGGAAATTATACATCAGGAGAGAAACCACTGTCAATCCGAAAGCCGGATACAGAAGTTCCTTATGCACTGGATTCAAGATCACCGGATCCATACCAAGACCCTTCGGATACAAGTCCTTCACCAGCCAGAAACCCAATCCGATTCCTAAGCTCAACCCCAGTTCCCACGCCAGGAAGAAGGAGCTCATACTGGTGCCACGCTGGCAATGCTTGGCAAGCTTGATGTAGAAAAGCAGGAATCGGCTTCCGATGATGCCCACTCCCAAGGCAAGCAAGGCTGGAACAAGCATCTCTTCGGCAAAACCCTGATCGCTTAAGGAAACAAATTCTGCTGCCGCGATCAATATCAGTCCCACGATTACCTGACTCTTCAGCTCTGCATCAGCAAAAACGTATTTCTCTGCCACCAATGCCAGAAACAGTCCGCAAAAAAACATCGCATAGACGGTGAGAGAATGAGGCAGCGACAGATAGAAGCCCGGTATCACCATGATGCATACAATATTGACGAACAGCGGAAATCCCTGAGGCAGGAAAAAGCGGTCGCTACTGATGAGTGACACGTTTTCTGACGGAGCCTTGAACGGGAACTTCACTCTGGAAACCAGCACCAAGGCAACCAATGCCAATACCGAGGCTACAGGAAAAACGAGTTTCATACTGAAAACATTATAGACCAGAAGCGACAGCAATGGACCTACCGCAATGGAAAAGCGGGCAAACCAGGAGGTGATATAATTCGCCTCCGTACGCTGGAAAGATTCACAGGTATCGATAATCAGCGTACTCGCCAGCGACATCTCTGCCAAGCCCAGGAAAGCGCCCTGAATCAGACGCATCACCACCAGCATCTCGAAGCCCACCTTGATGTTCCAGAAGGTTTCCAGATAATAAAGAACGACGAGACTGACTGCCACACCCAGGATGGATATCTGGCATACCCTATTGCGACGATAGCGCTGCACCAGATAGGAGCAGAAGCCACCCAGAAGAAAGATGCCCAAGCCATAAGCAGCATAAACCACGCCCATCTGAGTAACGGAATATCCCTCCTTAGCCATAAAATAAGGTATGCTCAAGAGGAGCATGTAGATGCTCGTCATCAGGAAGAGATTGGCGAAGCAGAGACGCCAGAAGTCACGGTGCCACAGATTAAAATGCACCGGGGTATTTTGCGTATCCATCTTAGTAGCTCTCTTCTGCGCTTGGATACTCCACGCTCTTCACGGCGTCGATATAAGCCTTTACTCCCTTCTGCATCTCCTCGCCTACCTGGGCAAAATGACGCAGGAATTTTGGCTTGAAGCCCTGGGTCATACCGAGCGCATCGGCATAAACCAGCACTTGTCCATCACAACCGTTACCAGCTCCAATACCGATAGTTACAGCGTTTACTTGACGTGAAACTTCAGCCGCCAGTTTGGCAGGAACCTTCTCCAAAACGATGGCAAAACAGCCAGCCTTATCCAGTGCTTTAGCATCGCTGATCAGCTTCTCAGCCTCTGCATCTTCCTTGGCACGGATACCGTAACCGCCAAACTTATTCACGCTCTGAGGAGTAAGTCCAAGATGGCCGCAAACAGGAATACCGGCATTGATGAGTGCCTGAACTGTATCCAGAATCTCCACGCCACCTTCCAGCTTCAGCGCATCCACTCCAGTCTCCTTCATCATTCGGCAGGCATTGCGCAAGGCATCCTCCTTGCTAATCTGATAGCTGCCGAAAGGCATATCACAGAGCACGAGTGCATGATTGCAGGCGCGAGCCACACTGCGTGCGTGATAAATCATCTGATCTACGGTGACAGGCAATGTATCAGCATTTCCAGCCATCACATTACTAGCCGAATCACCTATCAGAATGGTATCGATGCCAGCTGCATCGATGATGCCTGCGGTAGTAAAATCGTAGGCAGTAAGCATCGTAACCTTCTCACCTGCCGCCTTCATTTCGGCGTAGGTCTTGGTTGTGATTTTCTTTTTGTCTGTAGATAAATATCCCATATAATTGTGTTTACTAAAAAGTTTCTACAATCTTCTCCAGGTCATCGTATCCGAATCCATTGTAATCGGCTATCACATAGTCGCTGTATGGCTGGATGCTCTCTGCAGAATTAGTAGTAGCGAGTCCGAGAGTAAAGGCACCCGAAGCTCTCACAGCCTTCAGTCCATTGAAGCTGTCCTCCAGACCCACGCATTCCTCCGGCTTTGCTCCGAAACAGGCAGCGCCCTTGAGATAACAGTCTGGATCCGGCTTGCTCTTGGCAAAATCTTCGCTGGTGAGCACGCGGTCAAAATTGGTCTTGAACTCAGGATGATGCTTATACACCTGCTCCATCTTCGGCAGATTGCTGCTCGTCACCACAGCGCACTTCACACCATGCGCTTTCAAGTCTTTCAGGAAAGTTTCGAATCCGGGAATGTAAGGATACGACATATTCTGCTCGAACTCGTCGAGCCGGGCTGTTATCTTAGCCTGTTCCGACTTGCAATCGGTGAATCCGGCAATATGAGCGAATGTGGCATCGTCAGAGAAGTACTTGTCGTAGATTTGAACCAGAGTCTGTCCCTTGATGCGAAGCGCAAAGTTTGAAATCTCCGGATGATACTCCCTGCCTATCATCCCCCAGAACACGGAATACTGGCTTTCGGTATCGAAAACCACGCCGTCTAAGTCGAATAATGCTGCTTTTATCATTACTTCTTATATTAAATAAATACTATCTTCTTATATTAAATAAATACTATCTAACATCTTTTTCGGGTGCAAAGGTACACATTTTTTTGCTAACAAGCCCCGAAATAACTACTAAATATACAAAAAAAGCTAATTTTATTTTGTTTTATCTACAATTTGCACTACCTTTGCATCGGTTTATATACATTAATAAATATAGTATATACATTAACTATTATAGAAAGAAACAAAAACAAGATAGAAAGAAACAAAAACAAGATAGAATGAATATCATAGAGAAATATTTCCCTCACCTCACCGACGAGCAGAAGAAGCAGTTCGCTGCCCTCGACGGTCTGTATCGCGATTGGAATGCCAAGATCAATGTCATCAGCCGCAAGGATATCGACAACCTCTACGAGCACCACGTGCTCCACTCTCTGGCTATTGCCAAGGCAATCAACTTCCGCCCGGGTTCAGAGATTCTCGACTTCGGATGCGGCGGTGGTTTTCCGGGCATCCCGCTCGCCATCCTCTTCCCTGAGTGCAAGTTCAAGCTCATCGACGGCACCGGCAAGAAGATCAAGGTGTGCAACGAGGTGGCTGGCGCTATCGGACTCAAGAACCTGGTGGCTGAACACCTGCGCGGCGAGGACGAGAAAGGCAAGTACGACTTCGTGGTGAGCCGTGCCGTGATGCAGTTGCCCGACCTGATGAAGATCATCAAGAAGAACTTCAAGAAGGCTGGTCAGAATGCCCTGCCCAACGGTTTGCTCTGCCTCAAGGGCGGCAATCTGAAGGAGGAGCTCAAGCAGTATTACAAGATTTCGGAAATCACCCCGCTCAGCACCTTCTTCGATGAGGAGTGGTTCAGCCAGGACAAGCAGCTGGTTTATGTTCCTGCATAAAAGTGAAGAGTGAAAAATTCATCAGCTTCACTAATCATAAAGTTCAAAGTTCAATATTCAAAGTTCAAAGTAAAAAAGTAAAATGCTACATATCGAAAGATTCCAAGTCAACATGTTGCAGGAAAACTGCTACGTGGTCAGCGATGACACCCTCGAGTGCGTCATCATAGATTGCGGTGCCTTCTATCCAGAAGAGCGCAAGGCGATTACCGAGTATATCAGAAAGAACAATCTGAAGCCTGTTCATCTCCTCGTTACCCATGGTCATCTCGACCATAATTTCGGCAATGATACCATCTACCAGGAGTTCGGACTGAAACCGGAAGTGGCACAGGGCGATGAAAAACTGATGAATGGTCTGGCTCATCAGGCAGAAACATTCTACCAGATGCAGCTCGACACCCAGTTCCCTCCTATCGGTCATTTCTTTGAGGAGGATGAGGTTATCAAGTTCGGCAACCACGAATTCACCATCATCGAGACTCCGGGCCACAGCAACGGCTCCGTATGCTTCTATTGCGAGGCAGAGCACGTACTCTTCTCGGGCGACACCCTCTTCAAGAGCTCCATCGGCAGAACCGATTTCCCTGGCGGCAGCATGTTCCGCATCATCAACAGCCTGCGCCATCTCGGTATGTTGCCGGATGAAACACAGGTGTTGCCAGGCCACGGAGAGGCTACCAGCATCGGCGAGGAATTGGCTCACAATCCATATATGGACCGATAGATTCAGGAAGATACAGCATTCAGAATTCCAAGGATTCAGAAGATACAGCATTCAGAAGATACAGCATTCAGATGATTCAGAAAAAATCGAACACAGAGAAAATCATCCTGGGCATTGACCCCGGCACCAACGTGATGGGCTATGGCGTGATACGCGTCATCGGCAACAAGGCAGAACTGGTGGTGATGGGCGTCATCGACATGCGCAAGGAGAAAGATCCCTACCTGCGACTCGGCAGGATTTTCGAGCGGGTGACTGGCATCATCGACTCCTATCTGCCCGACGAGATGGCGATAGAGGCTCCCTTCTTCGGCAAGAATGTGCAGTCGATGCTCAAGCTCGGCAGGGCGCAGGGAGTGGCTATCGCTGCCGCCATCCACCACGACGTACCCATCCACGAGTACGCTCCGCTGAAAATCAAGATGGCAATTACCGGACAAGGTCAGGCTTCCAAGGAGCAGGTGGCGGCGATGCTGCAGCGCATGCTCAACATCCGGGAAGACGAGATGCCGAAATACATGGATGCCACCGATGCCCTGGGCGCTGCCTACTGCCATTTCCTGCAGATGGGCAGACCCGAAACGGGCGACAGGCACTATAGTAGCTGGAAGGATTTTGCTACCAAGAACGCCAGCCGCATAGAGAAAGGAACAGGCATGACAGGCCCGCAGGCAAAGCTCCTGGCGGCTATCAACCGTACCACGCACAAGTAGCCAGCCCGGAAATATCATCCTGTTATCACGCAATCATATCAAAAAAAAATAAGAGAGATGCAAAAGATTATCAGTATTCAGAATGGCGTAACCCGTATGCCGGAATGGCGTATGGCTGAGCCAGTTAACTTCGAGGCATGCGACGGCGAGCATATCGCTATCGTAGGTCCCAATGGTGGAGGTAAGTCGATGTTCGTGGACATCCTTGTGGGCAGACACCCGCTGTTGATGCACGATCCTGATTACGACTTTTCTCCTAGTACCAAATCCCTGGTGAGCGACAACATCAAGTATATCACCTTCCGTGATACCTACGGAGGCGACAACGACCGCACCTATTTCCTGCAGCAGCGCTGGAACCAGCTGGAAATAGATGAGAACACGCCTATCGTCAAGGATAAGCTGGAAGAGGCTTATCAGATGGCTGGCGAAGATACTCCTGAGCGCAGACAGTTGCAGGAGCACATCTACGAGCTGTTCCACATGCACCACCTGCTCGACAAATACACCATCCTGCTGAGCAGTGGAGAGCTCCGCAAGTTCAAGCTTGCCTCTACCCTTTTCTCAGAGCCTCGCGTGCTGATCATGGACAATCCTTTCATCGGTCTGGATGCCGACACCCGCGACCAGCTCAAGGAGCTTCTCAAATCACTCACCACCGAGCATCATCTGCAGATCATCCTCGTATTGAGCAAGAGCGATGACATCCCAGACTTCATCACCCACGTGGTAGAAGTGAAGGATATGAAGGTATATCCTAAGCTTACCAAGGAAGAATATCTGGCACAGCGCAACCCCATCCCTGCCCACGTATTATGCGAAGAATTAGAACAGGCCATCATCGACCTGCCATATAGCGACCGGGAATATCACAGTCAGGAAGTGGTGAAGATGAACAAGGTTCGCATCCAGTATGGCGAGCGCATCATCCTCAACGATCTCGACTGGACGGTCAACAATGGTGAGCGCTGGGCGCTGAGCGGACAGAATGGTGCCGGCAAGAGTACCCTGCTCAGTCTGGTATGTGCCGACAATCCGCAGAGCTACGCCTGTGACATAGCCCTCTTCGGCAATCCTCGTGGCAGCGGAGAGAGCATCTGGGATATCAAGAAGCATATCGGCTATGTATCTCCAGAGCTTCACCGTTCCTATCAGCGAGATATGCCAGCCATCCGCATCGTGGCGAGCGGTCTTACCGACTCAGTGGGTCTCTATGTAAAGCCTAAGGAAGAGGATATGGATCAGTGCCGTTTCTGGATGAAAGTCTTCGGTCTGGAGGGTTTGGAAGATCGTGGTTTCCTGAAGCTGTCAAGTGGCGAGCAGCGCCTGGTACTTCTGGCACGCGCCTTCGTGAAGGATCCCGAGCTCCTCATCCTCGACGAGCCTCTTCATGGTCTTGACAACAGAAACCGCCGCCTGGTAAAGGATATCATCGAGGCATTCTGCAAGCGAAAGAACAAGACGATGATCATGGTTACTCACTATAAGGAGGAGCTCCCAGCCTGCATCGACCACAGCATCTTCCTGAAGAGACATACGAAATAGGAAAGCGACTCTCTGACATCACAAAGCTATCACAATAAAACAAGATCTCCCCATAAGCACAGGCTTCTGTAGCCTGGCTTATGGGGAGATTATATTTGCGAGTTATTTGTCATTATAGTGACCTTCAACTTCAATTACAACTACAGTTATAATGTCATCAAAAACATTATATATAATTCTGTCATGAGCTGTAATATGGCGGGAATAAGTTATATCGTTTCCCCCTTTCATTGCCTCAGGATGCCCAATACCTTCACGAGGTGTTTCTGCTATACTATTCAGAACCTTTCTTAGTTTCTCAAAAAGAGGCCTATTCGATTTTTTCCATTTTTTGATAACTTTAGTGGCATCTTTTGAATAATCTATTTTGTAAATCATAGAGAATCAAGCCATTTGTTCATATCGGTTGAATTTTCAAAATGAAGAGTCTCTCCTTTTTTATATTCATCCATTGCTTTATCAATCTTCTTCTGCAATTCTTCATCAATTGTATTATCCTCTACAACTTCAGAAGGATGGAGAATACTAATGAGAAGACTTTCCACATAGTTGTTAAGACTGCGATTGCTAGCCTTAGCCTTTTCTTTCAGTTCTTCCAGCAAACTGCTTTGGAACCTGAACGAAGTTGGGATTCTTGCTGCTGTTGTTGACATAATCATTAATATTTTAAATTAGTTCTGCAAATATACATCAAAACCCTGACAACGCAAAGTTTTTTTGTGATTTTAACACATAATATTCCCCCAACCTGCCAAAACATACTGGTTGGGGGAATATCCGTGTAAACAATATTCAAGGAAGAGAAAATCTGACGAAAACGCCTGGAAAATGGGGAAAGAAGAGATAGAGAATTTTCCCTTAAGGGTTTTTATTTTTTTCCTTAAGGGAAAATATTTTTTTCCTTAAGGAAAACGACAGCTTCTCTTAAGAGATTTTTCCGCAACATTTAATCTGTAAAGTTATTTATCACCGCCTGGCGTATTTCATTATTTTTAGGTATTGCATACCTTCTTAGAAATATGTACCTTTGCAGCCTGATTTAAGATAGTAATAATGATTATGAATATGCTAAATAAAAAAATAACTTGGAGAAAACAACATAAATGGTTAGGCATCGGTATGAGCTTTTTCATGCTGATGTTCTGCTTGTCGGGTATTTTGCTCAACCACCGTTCGCTTATCAAAGATGTGGACGTGAGCAGGAAATATCTGCCAAGCCGCTATGAATTCAAGAATTGGAATGGCGGGTTGCTGAGGGGAACGCTTGCTTTGGATGATGCCATATTGCTGTATGGAAACGGGGGAATCTGGCAAACGGATTCTACAGCTTCCACATTCAGGGACTTTAATAAGGGGATTCCAGCAGGAGCAGACTGCCGACAGATAAGAAATGTTATCAGAACGGATGATGGTTCTGTCTGGTCGGTATCTCCATTTTCACTCTACCGGTTGGGGAGTCACAAAATATGGAAAAGCGTAACTCTTCCAACAGAGCCGGAAGAGAAGTTGAGCGACATTTCTGCTCATGGAGATACGCTTTTGGTTCTCAGCCGCTCCTATGCTTATGTTTCCTTGCCACCTTATCAGAACTTCCACCGGATAGAATTGCCTATGCCAAAGGAGTATGATGGGAAAGTTACAGTCTTTCGTACGATATGGCTACTTCACAGTGGAGAGTTGTTTGGCAGCATTGGTAAACTCATCGTAGATGGCATTGCCATCATCCTGGTGTTGCTCTGCATCTCAGGTCTTATCTTCTGGTTAAAGCCTAAACAGAAGAGGTTGCTTCGCTTTTCGCTACAATGGCATGACAAAATAGGCCGATATACCATCATGCTTACTTTGTTGATAGCCCTGACAGGTTGGTGCCTTCGTCCACCTGTGATGATAGCCTTGGTGTTGAACAAGATGCCGTCTATTCCTGGGACGACGCTTCATAGCAAGAACCCTTGGAATGACAAACTCCGTGTGGTGCGTTATGATGAAAAGTTCGGTGACTGGCTCTTGTCAACTTCGGATGGTTTCTTTTCCGTGAATTTCCAGACAGGAAAGTTGGAGTCCATCTCCAATACTCCACCAGTCAGTGTTATGGGATTGAATGTCCTTCAGAAAAACAAAGATGGTAAATGGTATTGCGGTTCGTTTAGTGGTCTCTTTGTTTGGGATAGAGTAAAGGGGACAACCGTTGATTATTCTACCGGGAAAGCTGCTTTAAAGAACGGTGGCGCACCATTCGGAAAAAAGGCGATAGCAGGTATGAGCCAGGATTTCTCAGATACGCCTGTCATTGCTGAGTATAATGAAGGAACCGACTTTGCGCCACAACCCGCTTATATGAACCAACTGCCCATGTCATTATGGAATGTGGCTCTGGAGGCTCATAGCGGTAGAATCTTCATAGGTAGTATTGCTACATATATATTTATCTTCGTGATGGGAATACTTGCCGTATGGTGCCTTTGGTCTGGGTATGTCATTAGACTGGTGAAGAAAAAATAAAAAAAGTTTGAATGCGTTGTTTTAATTGCCTTATTGTATGTGTAAATGGTTGATACTCAGCGTGAAAGTACGTATGGTAATTCTCGGAAAAGCGCCGGGAATTGCCATATGTTGCCATTGTGAGAAGTAAGCGTCTCCGCGTTTATACCTTGCATAATTCAAAAAAAAGCAGTAACAGCTGATTAAACTAATGCTGTTACTGCTTTTTCCATCGGTCAGGAAGTAAGTCTCTATATTTTTCCAATGGGGTATTTGGTTGCCATTCTGCAGTCTTTTCTATTACGTCGCATATGTATTCAAACAGATTAATGCCATTCAGCCTGCATGAGATGGCGATGGAATATAGGATAGCCGCCCGGCTTGCTCCTTCGTGCGAGCCAAAGAACATTGAGTTTCTTCTTGATAGTGATATGTACCTCTGGATTCTCTCAATGTAGTTGTTAT
>OIZP01000925.1_pt1 | contig 16499 bp, 8 predicted proteins | sample 1588531 | NCBI WGS metagenome assembly OIZP01 (sample SAMN03283283) | human gut metagenome | biome: human-associated habitat; material: feces | host: Homo sapiens | place: Peru | collected 2012
GACGAAATATTACATGCACCAGGGCAGCATCCCGGTATATGAATACAACAACAGTGGCAGAATGGTAGAAAAGTGTTATGGCGATACCGACCTTCCACGTCTCTCAGGTGCCGGAGCATGGTGTGGTTCAGCAGCCGAACTGAGCCGTCTCATCGCCAGCATCGACGGTCTGCCTCATGTCAAGGACATCCTCAGCAAGAAGAGCATCCAGTTCATGACCACCGAGCAGCCCGACCATCAGTATTCCATCGGTTGGAACTACACTCCAAAGAGCAATCGTCCGTGGATTCGTACCGGTTCTCTTGCCGGCACCTCTGCCATTGTCCTGAAGTACCCCGACGGTCAGTGCTGGATTCTCATCACCAACACTTCCACCTGGAAGGGTCACGGTTTCAGCAACGACACCGTGGCATTCTTTGAGAAGCTCCGCAAGCAGTTCATGGCAGATATGCCGAAGAAGGATTTGTTCATATAGTGAAGGAAAAAAAGTTGGTGCATAACAGTTGGGCAACGCATGCACATCAGCTGTTGTGCGAGCGCATATCAGCTATTATGCAAGCGCACAACAGCTGTTGTGCGGCCGGAGATACTAAATAACTCAGAAATATATCCTGTCTTTTCCGACAATATATCTTTAATATACGAATAAAAGAGGGTGCATCATAAATTCATGATACACCCTCTTTTCGTTTTTTATCAACTATTATAAACTTGTCAAACCAAGCTTCTCCTATCTTACGGCAACCTTCTGTCCCTTAGCCTGAGCACAGGACTGGGTGGATGCCTTTACGATATATACTCCGGATGGAACACGGAGAATCATTCTCTGCTTATCAGGCAACTGATAGCTGTGAACCCTCTTGCCATCCAAGGTAAATACCTCTACCCTACCCAACTTCTCACCATTCAGGGCAGATACAACAATCATGCCTGCAGCAGGTGAATAAACCTTCAACTGATGACTTTCAGCCTCAGCCTCAATCTGCTGGATACCGGTAGTACCACGAGTCTGTGTCAGGAAGTATCTGCCATGCTCATTTGCCTGAATGCTCACCTCATTGCCATCCTGCAACTCGGTATACTGTCCGTTGGCAGCATCATAGAGATAAAGCGGAGCATCGAGCTTGGCAACACCCTTGAAGTCGAGGTTTACCCTTTCGTTCTTCTCCCCATTCTCCATGATGACACCCATTGGCATCCATTCAATCTTAGGAGTAGCATTTACAGCCACAGCCTGAGAACCAGCCACGGTATAAACCTGCGGAATACCACTCAGGTTCTGATCGCACAGAAGATCCACATCCTCCTGCTCATCATAATCATCAGAAGCCTCCGGACGCAAAGCGATGCGTGCCCTAGAAGTCTGGCCATTTGAATTCTTAGTCGTCGCTACAATGCTCTTTACATAGTCTGATGCCATCAGCAGGCCAGGAGTAATGGTGCGGTCTACACACATCGTAGAAGTGAATCTTACTTCTCTAATAGCAGCGCCAGCATTCTTCTTAACAAAGAACGACTGGGTAGGCTGGATAGCATAGTTCTGCTTATCCGGTTCTGTAGAAGAAATAGCCTTTACATCACCTTTCTCTACAATCCAAATAGCGTTCTGCAAACCAGTATTAGCCTCGAAGAACTTAGCCATTGAGATAGAACAGGTATATGGATTGGCAACGAGATAGAATCCGCTGTTATTATCATCTCCCAAGGTCTGGGTCTTCTCTGCGAGATGCTTCTCATCGTTATTGAAAGCAACGAGGAGCTTGCCATGACCAGTGCTATTCTTATCTGAAGAAACTATAGCAGATACATCCGGCTTGGTTACATCTCCCTTCTTACTGCCAGAAGTCGTTGTTCCATCATAATCGAAATACTGATATTCGGTATCAGCCTTCGGCAAACGGAGGAGCGCATTTGGCAATTTAGAACCATCAGCAGGTTTCTTTGGCAAGAGCGCATTACCTGCCTTGATAGAGAAACCACCGAAGGTTCCATCTGCGGCATCGGAATAGCTTTCATTCACCTTATTATATACGTGGCTCCAGTAACCGAGATTCATATCAACATCACCAGGAGCAGATCCATCAGGATAATGTGAAGCAGAATAATCACCCTTAGGAGTGATTTCCTTCACATCACTCTTCATCCAAGCTCTCTGATAAACCGGATACTTGCTTCGGCTATACACAGCAGTACCATCAGCAGCCTTATCATCAAAGTTGATATCCGTAAACGCTGGGGTTTCCTGTCGTCCATTACTTGCCGGCACATACATATCACCGGCGTAGATATACTGCAGAGGTGAAGCCATGGTGTACCACTTGTTAGGCACCAGTTCCTTCTCTACCCAAGCCTTGTCATATACCAGATAGCACTGGTCGCGAAGCTCGCCCTGAGGCTTGAAGTAAATCTGATGGCAGGTATTGCCATAGAACTTCTCGCACTTCAGATTACCATCTGCTTCGAATCCCTTATTGGTAGCCGCTTCATCCCAGTAAGCCATGATATCGTACTGGATATACTTCGTAGCCTCATTACCCTTACCGTTAGTCAGCTTGGTAGCAATTTTATTGGTTTCACGATAAACGACATTACCGAGGTCAGGGAATGGCAAACCATTCAAGTTGTCAATCGTTACCTTGGTAAACTTCATTGGCACATAGCTATTCAGCGTAGGAATCTCCTGTTCTGAAGTTGGCGTACCCGACATGCTTCTGCCATAAGGCAGATAATTCTTATACTCATTATTATACAATTCAGTAGAAGATGAGCGATGCCAGTTGTCATCATTGTTCCAGTTGGCATTCATACCGCCATCGGCTGTAGGAGTCCAGGTAATGAACTCCGGTACAATCTTCACCTTGAGATAAGACTCGCCAGGGCAGTTGGTAGTTGGATCTTCAGATCCTCGTTTCTCGTAAGCGAATCGGAGAACATAGTAGTATCCCTCGTGGAAATCAGCAACTGCAGCATCTTTAAACATGAGGTTGAGGGTAGCCTGAGTCTTTTTATCAAAAGCAGGCAACTCAGTCTTCTCCAATGTTGCAACCTGAGTATTCAACTTTCCTTCCCATAAAGGATCATTCGTTGATGTAACAAATACGCTCTGCGAATTAACAGCAGGTTTTTTGCTATCATCAATGAAAGTAAGAGACTCAGTAATAGCTGATCCATCTCTCATAGTAGCACTATGAAGAGGTATCTTCAAATATCCCTTAGAAGCCTTCAACTTCTCCAACTGTGGCAAACCAATACGAAGCGAAGCCTCATAATCGCCATCGTTGAATGGATAATCCACATCGTTGAAACCGAAGTTAAGCTGTGGACCATCCAGCATCACACGCAATGGGACAGGTATTGCACTTGTACACAGCAGATAGGTCTTTCCATTTGGCGCAGTATATTCAATATAGCCATCACCATCATCATCGTTACCTTCAGGCTTCATATATATATTATGAGTCTTACCCAAAGGAAGCTTATCTTTGCTGATAGTGATTTCATTGCTAGCTGCTGCAGAAGGATCAACCTTATTAGCATCACCAGTACCATCAATATACCAGATGAAGTTAACACCATCCAATGTAATCTTGCCACCCGTATTAGGGTCAGTTGTAACTAATTGTCCCTTGATTTTAACAGAATAGCTTCCTGCTTCATCGCAAGGAATCTTATAATCCGTTACGATCTTACCCTTTGTATCAGTAATGACTGGATGCTGACTAACCATTTCAAACCAGCTACTGTACAACGAGCAGAGTTCAGCAGGTGACCCCCAATTGGCATTTCCCTTGGCAGGATCTTCTGTAGATACTGATACGTAGTACTTCTTCCCTGTAGGCAAAGTATAGTTTTTATTGCTGATAACAATATAGGTTTCACCTTCACTATCAACTTCTATCATATTGGTATCATCGATATCAAAGTTCTTACATTTTTCCTCAGAATCATATACATCTACAGTACCATATTCTGTGCCAGGAACTGTACTTGTTTTACCGGTCGTTTTATCCTTTAAGGTATACGAATAATCCGTATTTACAGAATTACCATCTTCATCCACAAATTTGAAATAAATTTTTGTATCCGTGTGGTTCAAAATCGCATTCAAAGTCTCGTGGATAGCACGTATCTTCAGTTTGATTGTTCCCGTTGAACTTTCAGCACAAATAGGTTTCTCCTGAATCACCTGCACTTTGGCTGGCTCAACATAGATACGAATGTCATCAACAGCGTAGTCGGCACCTAGCGTTCCTTTACAGTAGTTATCAATAACAACTCTAAAATCCGAATAATTTTCTACACCAGATTCCTTCTGGATGACAATTTTACCATAAACCTGATACCATTTTGCCTGGGTTAAACCGTCAACATTATTATCAAAATCTCCAGCCGAGAACGAATGAAGTAGTTTTTGACTCTGAATATTTCCATCAGTATCATAATTTACTCCATAGAGTTTAAACATAACCTCTGGATGTATAGTTTGATCTGTCATATCTGCAACATAAGCAGAAAATATCAACTGCATACCAGTACAAAGATCTGCCTTAAAATCTGCAGCAGCAATCTGACGGCTTTCTTCAGAAGCATCCACATAAAGGAAATGTCCGTACTGAGAGCCATTCGTCATCTCATATGTGCGATCATATAAAGTACCATTAGACCACCAAAGATAACCATGATTTGGTTGCTGATATGCAACACCGGAAATATCTTCTAAATTTGCAGACTTATACAAGCCATAATCTCCATGAAGTGGAGAATGACCAATATCCTTACCACCATAATTAGTTACATCATAGTCTATCAAATCACGATAAACAAAGCTATAAGCACGACGATCCCATCGCGATGGTAAACGGTCTTGGTTGTCATCTGGGGTTGTTGGCTCTGCTAACGTTTGTTCTGTATCGTCATCATCAAATGAAATTGGCTTAGTCGCTTTTTTATAGTGTTCATCAAGATAGGATATAGTTCTATTATAGAGTCCCTCATCAGTTATCTGCTTATCTGTCATTGGATGGAAATCCATAAAACGAACATCAAAGTTTGCTACAGGACACAAGGAACCTATATTATCTGAAAGATAAGCTACTACAAAGATAGGACTACCTTTGGTTATTTCTGGAGTAGAAACAACTGTACCATCCGCTTTTTTCCATTGAACAGTAGACTTAGTGATAGCATCAATGCTTAAATCAAAGAAACGTGGATTAGCATTATTGCTAGTTACTTCACAATAATATGTCTTTTTAATATCATAAATACGCCATACTACAGTCCAAGGTTTCTTGATGCCACTGCTTGTATCAAAATCTGCCTCTGTGATTTTATCCACATAAACGTTTTTCTTCAATCCGTCTGAAGTCATCGGATAATAAGCATATCTATTAATATCATTCAACTGCAAACGTAAAGTTAGCTCCGAATTCTTATCTTTAAATCCAAATGTTACCTTTTTATTATCTTCATAAGTGTAATTTCCATCATCATGACCGCACAATGTAGCCATAATATCATTAGCCAACTTCTTCTTAGGAAGAATATGGAAGATGTAACGGATTGACAAAGTAGGTTCATGGAGCAGATAAGTCCTAGACTCATCCATTCCATCAACATATCTACTTACATCACAGGCAATAGTCTCCCCTTTCCATGAATCATTAACATGGGAAGTATTGTAATTGACACCAATCAGAGTGCTAGTAGGATGTGTACCAATATTATTTGCGAACAATCCCCAAATTCCCTTCTTGTATAATTTGGTATGTGTTGCATCACCACAAGCTACAAGATTGTCAGATCCTTCATCCGTATCATAATTATACCAACGGTAATAACCACGTGGCTCGAGATCATTACTACTTCCTGCATAATTTTGAATAGGCAACATTAACATAACCTGCTGATTAGACTCATTTCCATCAACATAGTAATAATACTCCCATTCATGGGTCTTCTGGTAGGTATGGCCATTCACCCAATCCCAGTCTCCCTTCTTATTGGCGATACCCTCATAATGAACAAATGGCAAATCAGCTGGAGAATAGAGCTTTAAATTTATCTTGCTCTTGAAAGCTGTTGGTTCTTTTGTAATGACACCATATTGCGCTTCATGACCAGTGAGGTCATTAGTCAACAAGCAATATACCTTCATGTCTGAAGACCATGTAGAACCGGAAGGCAACTCGAAAGTTACATCCAATCCAGTAGGCAATAAAGAAGAGCCCTCTTTTGACAACAAAGTATAATAACCTTTATTCTCTGAAGTATTACGCAAAGCCAAAGCGCTGTTACTAGAATTAGCACTAATGATTTTACCATCCTTGCCTGCTAATACCCAACGCATATAGAAGTCGCTGACATCTTTCTTATCAGCAACACCAAAATCAGAAAGGATATCAGGAACGACATCTTTCAGACTTACCTCAAGTTTCCCGTCTGTATAGATTGCATCTACCTGATGGGTATGAGCTGCACCTACATTATCGGCAGAAAGCACCAGAGAAGTTGCATCTACAGTTTCCTGCTTTACAAACTTAAAGGAATATTCACCATTAAGAGTTGGCTCCTGGAGGATATAAGTTTTTCCATTATCCTTATCTGTTACCACCTTAGCATCATCATTGTCATTTTTTGCCCAGGTACACTTCAAAACATATTTCTCAACATTTGCATCTGCTGCAAGTTTTGAGAAATCAAAGGTCACAGTACGGGCTGCATCATCAGCGATCTTAGTATCATGATAGTAAATCAAATCAGAACCTTTAACTGCTGATGAAGAATTTTTCAAGATATCTGTTATGGTAGTAACAGGAGTTGTAGCAGCCTCAGACTCAAACAACTGCCAACGCAAATACTTGGCATTGAAATCTGGCAAAGTAACATTGGTAGAAGTCGCAGCTTTTGGAATAATAGAAGTACTTTCTGCACTCGAAAAGTCAGCAGAGTTACTGCCATACTTAACCGCAGAAGACTTCAAGCCATCTTCTGTATATAAATCAAATTCCATCTTTTTGACGCCTGCAAGATTCTCTTTTTCGGTTAAGAGATTGGCATCGTTAGAAAGGAGAAGGATTAATTTTGTTCCATGTATATTAACTCCGTCGTTAGGCTTAAAAGAAACAGTAAAATTATCCTCAAAAGAATAGCCCCAGTCTGGCTCTGTATAAAACACATATGTTCCCTCTTTTTTAAATCCTATCCAATTTCCTGATTGAGTAACATCATTGTTACCAGACTTTATATTCCAAGAAGAAAAGTCAAATTTAGTTCCATTATATTCAATATAAAAACAAGCATACTTCAATTTGCTACTTGTTATGGCTGAATATAAATTAGCTTTCTCTGCAACCAAGTATCCATCACTAGCCCATCCTTCCACTGGCATAAAAACCAATGAAAGGAGGAGGATGAGAGTACGATATATGTTTTTAATCTTATTCATAGCGATAGTATTTACGTGTATAATGTTTACGAGCAGCATAGCTGCTTAAATCCTTGGTGAAAAGTATCTTGTATGTTAGATACTTGTCTATTTTGCCCGGTACAGGGACAGTGACCTGATAGAGGGCACTCTGCTTGTCGGCATTGTCATCATTGAAGGTACCTTCAAAATAGCCGGTGGTTGTATTCCATGATGGAAGACCTTTAAATACCTTTTGGGCATTCGCTGTAGCAGCTGCGGCATCAGCCATACCGTCTTCTTGAATCAGATCCCATTTTACATTTGCATAATCGATGGTTCCTGACACAGGCTTGTCATCACCTTTAACTACCTTTAGTTGGATATGGAATTCCTCTTCCGGATAATAACAGGTGTAGGAAAGAGTGGTTCCGTTATCTTTTATGGACGGATAGAGACCGATGGCTGTGAAGGACTGAACATCAAACTTCAACTTGTAATCATCTAATGAGATTGGAAGAATGTGATGGTCGTTGCGAGCTATCGTTGTCCAATCCTGGAACAGGGCGTAACGCTTGATTCCTGTTGATGTAGTCAGGTTGATGATGAAATACTTGGAAGTATTGCCCGCCTTGCTTTCATTCACATAAAACGAAATCTCATTCTCTGTTTTATCACCAGCTTTTATCGTCTTTGGTGAAGGCAACGTATAAGTATAATTCTCCGTTGCCGCCTGCCCTACCAGATTCGGAGTGCATGCAATCTCATCATTATCTGCACCAGATGAAGCATCAGAATGCTTTGGCAGCAACATGATGTTATCAGCATCTGCATTATCTTTGCTGTTCTTAGTAATATCGCTGATGGTAATTTCTTTGATTTCCAAAGGAGTAGAACTTGGATTCTTAAACTGGAGTGTAACCTTTGCCAGCATTCTTACTACCCAAAGCTTATTCTTATCAGTTGTTCCATCTCGGTTTACAGTAAGCGTCTGCTCATTGCTCATAGGAATACCTAAAGTAGCATCGAAGCCATTGCCATTCATCTTATATTTCATATTCTTAAAATCAACAGGAAAACCGCTTGTCAACGTACCCAACTGCGTTTTATCAATATTGGCAAAAGAATAAACCTGATAGGTTCCTGGTTCAACATTCTCCAAAGTAACTTCGTCTTTCTCTGCATGCTGAGCATCAACTTGAGTTTTCTCTACAGTCTGTACCACCTTACCGTTTTGAGTAAGAACAACAAACCAGCTCTTCATATTTTCTACATCGGAACCAGACTCCCACTCATCAGGTGTAAGAGTACGGCTATGAGGTGCTGCCTGACCTATAGAGCCAGGCGCAGAAGTAGAGAGTTTGAGATGAATGGTAAAACCATTCTTGCTTCCTCCACCAGGATTATCAGACATAGAACTGTCGTCTGGCGAGCAAGCCGTAAAGGTGGCAAGCATCGTCAGTACCAACAGCGCCATTATCGTTTTTATCTTATTCATATCTATTACTCTTTATTTTCCGTCTTATTACATGGAAGTCTCTGCATGGGTATACTTTGCCCACTTCTTGACAGCAATCGTGAGAACCATACCCTTCTTCTCACCCACTACTCCTTCTATCTTGATGCGATAGATGTTATTGCGGACTATGCCATAATACATAGGAGCGGTTTTAGAACCAGCACCTGTTGGATCACTATGGCGAATGGTATAGGTATAGTATTTATCTGTACCGGATTTACCAGGCTTAGGCTGCTTATTGGTTGCGTCCCAATCAGAAAGCTCATAATACTTTCCTTTAAACACCAGTCCTGTTGCATACTCTTCTGAATTATCAAAAGTAGTATTCTCCATCGCATAATCAAGAACGAAGAAAGAAGAGCTTGTTGAACCTAAAACTTTCTTGACAGGAAGGTATCCTGTAGCTGATGGCCAACTTGCATCATTTAACTTACGAACATTATATGTAAGACCACTTGGCGTAGAACCAGTATTCTTATCAGAAGTCCATGGATCTATCACATAGTTTGTTGCAGTCTTGTCGGTTCCCGAAGTTGCAGTCTCATCACCCAAATAGCTCAGAGTTGTTCCCATTTTATCGCCCACACGCTTAATGCAAAACTCACCGGAAGTAAGCTTGTTGTAAGGGAGAATAGACTCCAAAACAAAGCCACCCACTAAATTGTTTGAAACATCCTTCACATCAAAAGCATAAGTTCCAGTACCAGGATTTGTAGGAGAATCAACATACTTACCATCACCTGGATCAATATCAATACGGGCAGCCAGACGCTCTATATCAACATTTATTGTAAGCGGATTAGCCTCGGTTCCATCACCAGTAGCATTACCACCAGCAGAAGTCAACTCGGTAGTAGCATCCTTCTCTGAAGTCATGATAAAGTATTTCGAAGTAGCATCAAATGCCTGAAGATGAGCATCTCTAAGTTCACTCAGTTTCTTGTTCAAGTAGGTTAGAGTGACGTCACCGGCATTCGCTACCACCAAAACATGATATGCCTTGGAAACGACGATTGGCAAACATTGCTTTTTCTCGAACGTATATACCTTATCATATCTTGTATTACCTGGCTTCTCTGTTGGTTTCTCAAAATAGAAAGCCTGCTCTATCTTTGCATCGTCATCGCTTATGCCTGTAGCGCTAGAGTAAAGAAATACGCAGACATTATTCACCTTATATTCGTTTTCAAAAGCCGTTTCTCTACCATCACCGTCTTCCCCTCCTTGAGGACCTGCTGCACGAGACGTGGCTTGGGTATCACCAGCCACAGCTACCTGCACAGTAAAGTAAGCCTCTCCTTTGAAGGCATCGGGCTTGCCGTCATCATCATCGGTGCTGCCAGCGCAGGATGCGAATGCACCGAGGACAAGAACTGAAAGCAGAAGCAGATATATTGATTTCAACTTCTTCATAATCCTCTTAGTTGTTAAGTACTTCAAACTGTATTCTCTGACTCCAGCTCAGCGCATTCACACTGATAGTAATGTAAGCGTATTTCAACTTACCATCTTGAAGGAAGAACTGTAACTTATAGTCATAAGCTCTATCCAAGAACTCTTGTGGAGTATACATATATTCCTCACTGGTGCGAACTCGGCTCAAGAGATCTGGTAAATCTACATCTACAACAGTCTTGCCTGTTTCCTTGTTGGCAATGATCAATTTTCCATCGTCCTTCGCCTTATCGTGATAAATCAGACGGGAGGTCATAAAGTCGGCATGAGCTATCTTGCCCACTCCTTCCAATTCATTACCATTGACATCACCTGCAGTAGAGCCTTCACGGTCTTCTGTATTCCAAACTGCATGTGGAGTATAGATTACCTGATTAGTCTCATCAAGTGAATTGTCACAGAGGATGCGGGAGTTATGGTCTTGAATGATAAAACTATAGTCGTTTACATCCATTGTAGTTGGGTCATTGAGTTCACGCAAGGTAATATTGATCTTCTTGGTATCACGTACCAGCGAAACGGTGGTGTAGTTAGGACGGGTAGCAGAATACTCTACCAGCGCATCTGTCTTACCATGCCACAGGGTATCGAGTGGCAGGTTGTGATTATCAATAATATAATAACCATTGCGCTGAACCTTATCAAGGTTTACCTCCAACTTCTCCATCTTATCACCCACAGCAGGTTCTGTACGAACGAACTTTGCACGCTGGGTATTCAACTGATCAGCATAAGCATTCTGTCCAGCCAAAGCTATGAACTGATACTTGCCTGGTTGAAGATCGGTAATATGCATTTTATAGTCTACATTTTTCAAAGGCAGCGCAGATAAAGAGTTTGCCTCTTCGAATTTCTTCACAAAATTTCCATTTTCATCATAGACATAAAGGGTTACCGCCCCAACATGATCATTGAACATGTCAGCACGCTGCAAGTTATAGTCATACTTAAACTTGACATAAATCCCTGTAGGACAATCGTCGGTGTCGGTATGCCACATATCACAAGAGGCAACCATCAAGAGTGTAGCAATCGCCAGCACTCCTCTTTTCACCAAGCTAAAAATCTGCGCTTTCATATATTTCTTCGTTTTATATATATATTGAATCTAATTATTATCACATGAAGTGTCGGACAGAATCCGAGTATCGCCATCTCTTTGCATCTGGCGATGCGATGCCTTGTTGTTCAACAAGCTGTTTATCAGATTATTTCTGATGTAGTTGTTTGTTATTATATATGCCCCCACCTGGAAAAGGTGGGTGGGGGCATGGAAAATGTTGTTTCAATAAATAATCTGAAATTACTTACCCAAAACTGTGCTCTGTATACGCTTAGCCCAAGAGAGGACATTGATCTTTACAGAGATATACTCCTTCAGATCATCATCATCATCGGTATTATTCTTCAAATCTGGAATTGTAGCTGATCCAAAGCCTTCGATACCAGATACATTGATAACATACCAGTTATTACGAAGCACACCATATCGACCTAACCAGTTTTGTTCTGCCTTACCATCTGCATTAGGATAAGATGTTGTTTTACCATCAGCACTCCAAGGAGTTTCTGAATCATCAAAATGACGGATAGGAACATAGTAGTAATTAACACCACCTTTTGCATGCTCTAAATCAGTAACTTTAACTCCAGCCTTCCAAGCTTCCAACTCTGTAGCTGTAGGAACTTTACTTGCAAGCCAATGTGGACTACTTGATTTTGCAGTTACTGTATATTCTACAACTCCGGCTGCAGTAGAATTTTCAGTTACCTCCAACAAATCCTGTGCACTTACAGTTCCATCTATACGTGATGTCAATTCTGTAGAGTTTGCTGCTACATATCTACCAAGAATCAATTTCTCGATAGTTGATTTATCATATACAACTGTAGGATCAGAATCTACTGTATAAAAATCAGTCATTGGAGTATACTTGGTTGGGGCAGCATCATCATCAGCTGTAAAGAACTGAACACCAACTATAGCACAAGTAGTACTTTGAATCTTCTGATTTGCAACATTAAATGTATTCTCTAAGCAATATTTGATTTTATTCTGATCGGTAGAAGTAACTTGAGAGTTTTCTAAAGCACCTGCTGTAAATGCATCATAATTAGGGTCGATAGCCCAATAGGTACGATACAATTCAGAAGTAGGAATAGCGGTATCATCATTTAAACTCTTTGTACCAATAAATCGGAATGAAGTTGAACCTGCTGCTTGATAACCTGCCCAGGTATTTGTATTGGCCCAAGTACGAGAGAAATATGTCTTTGAATTGGTATTCGCCAACTCCCACCCCGTAACAGTATAATAAAGTTTCTTACCTACAGTCTTTATACCTGTTACTTCAGTAACTGCACCTGTATAATCAGTAGTCTGTTTTGGTGTCATGGCAGTACCCATTTCAACCTTGGCCAAAGCACGCTCTACAGAGATATCCACAGCCTTTGTTTTTGCAGCTTCCGGAGTCTTCTGAATATTTTCAGGCTTAATAGGAACCAAAGTATTAACTTCACCATCATAAGTAGCAGCACCGACCTTTGTTGCTAAAGGAGCATTGGTCATCAAAAAGCCAGAACCTTTAAGAGTTGAAGAACTAACTGTTAAAACCTTAGACAATTTATCACCTACTGTATAGTTCTGACCATTGTCATTCAAAACTACCAAAGCATAGATATTATTTGTAAGACCAGAACTACTAATCTTAACTGTTTGCTCATAATGAGTCGTAATTTGCTTATCAGCATCACCCGCAACACCAGAACCTAATGTGAGAGGATACGCCTGCACAAAGGTTGCACTAGCTTCATCTGTACCATTAAAAAGCAAAAGCTTAGCATTTTTTACTTCATACTCATCAGCAGTTCCATCTTTGAAATCATCATTGACACGTGAAGGTGTACTCTTCGTTGTTGGAAGATTAATGGCAACTGCAACGAAACCATCACCATTCTCATTGAAGCCTGTGTTGTTACCACCATTCAGATCATCACTACTTGAACAAGAACCGAGCATCAGCCCCGCCAATGCAACGGAAAATAATAAAGTTTTCTTCATCTTGTAAGTTTTATTGTTGTTATTAATAAATTATTTCTTTACTTATAAACGTCTTGAAAATCTAATTATATTACGTTTTAATATATTTGGTTTTCAAATCATCTAATTGGTTATATTTGAGTCTCTTTCTGAAGTTGTACTTAGAAAAGTTTTGCCTGAGTTAGGAGACTGCCCCAAGCCAGGGCAGCACCCTGGCTCTAAGGAATAGCTATATTGTCCTAAACAGACAGTATGTATAACTTTATAGATTCTGTAAATTTTCTTTTGCAGAAGCAACACCGGCCTTGGCTGCCTGCTCCAGATAATAACGAGCTTGCTTCTCGTTACCCTTCAGCATCTCATAGACTCCTCGGGCATTCTGGGCTTCGGCACTGGTTCCTGCCTTGTCGAGATATTCTTTCGCACCATCTGCATCACCGGCATTCAAACGGGTTATGGCTGCATTCAGATTCGCTGTCTCGTTCTCTGGGAACATGCGGACGGCTATCTCCATCACATCATTAAACTCCTTGCTGCCTGGCTCGTAAGTCTGGGCTACCATGAACATCTCCTCCTGGCTCAACTGCTGTGGCTTGGTCTTGATAATCTCCTTTGCCTCTTCCACATCGAAAGGTTTCACCTTATAAGTAATGTGGTAGTCGGAATGACGGAGTGCCGGATACCAGGTGTCGAGCATAAAGCGATACTCTGAAGGATACTGCTTCTTAATCTTCAACTCGCGGGCATCAGGATTCAGACTCTTGTCTGCAATAATCGCCAGAATGGCATCCTTATGCTCCAGGTTACTACCTTTAATATAAGCTATCAGACCATCCCAATCCTCAGGTGTAGAAGAAACCGTGAAGAGATTGTTTGGCAGCTTCACCATCCGGCGGACATACTCGGTCAGCGTCTTGGCACGGTTCTTTGCCAGATAATCGTTATGGGTGTAAGGACTCTCAGGTGATGCATAACCATGAATATTGATGCCGCTCACTTCGAGGTTCTTATCTTCCTTCAATGCATTGATGGTGCGGATGATGCTATCCAACTGTTCCGGATTACGGCGGTAATCAGGATGCAGCTCTATGCGGTCTACCGGGAAATCGATATAAGCGCGCTTATCCAGATGACGGACCTTGATTGCCTCTACCTCCGGACGGACGAAGGAAGCTACCGGCTGGCGACGGCGAGAAACCGTGAAATCATTGCCATCCTGCAGATCACCACAACCGCAAAGGTCTTCGTGAATATCCAAATCGTAGTTTCTTTCCTTAGAAGAAAGAGGAACTGAGGCAAGATACTTCACGGTCTGCTGCTTCTTGTTGTCTCGCTTCACCACCAAAGCCTGAGGTGAAAGCTGCAACTGTTTCTTCCCTACTCCACGGTCATACATAATCTGCTGTCTTCTGCCGTTGATAACAATCTCCGGCATCTTGAGCAGCTCACCCTTATGCTTGATCATCGGAGTATATACAAGCTGGTTGTTGGTTGGGAGATCCAGGGAATCGAGATTCAGATCCATCGCAACCGTAATCAGGTCATTGTGATGAGACATCTGAACATTAGATACCTTTATCTTATCGGCAGCCAGCTTGAGACTCTTGCAATCCTGGGCTGCAAGAGGCATAGCCATCAAAAGAGAGCTGAATAATAATATGTAGTTCTTAAAATCTTTCATACTCATAGATTATGTTTAATGAGTTACAACATATAAATAAGAGAAATGGCTGCCTTGGTAGGACCCACGTAGTTGTCATGAGATGACTTCTCCTTCTCGCCACAGGCACCGCACTTGAACTTGTCGTACTGGATATAGTCATATCCGAAACCTACAGAGGTTTCCAGGTTCCAGTGCTTGGAAAGAGGCCATTGATAACCAGCGGTCACACCACCACCTACATACCATCCTTCATAGCGATGGTCGCGTAGTGATTTGAAAATGCCAAGGGGTAACTTCACTCCTCCTGCATTAAACTGTCCGCCCATGGCATGAACACCCAAGAACCATCCATTGAAGCTTTGGCAGAACCAGTAACGGTATTCTGGTTGCAAAAGCCAATGACGAAGGCTTGACTGGTCGCCACCGGACTGTTTCCAAGGATTGAAGCCAAAGAATACCTGAGCGGTATGCTTCTTGCCTAAGGCAGTCTCGACACCGAGATTAGGAGTTGTAGTAGCCCAATATAAGAGGTTGGACTTGACTCCCGTGTTTTGCGCATAATTAGCTAGCGATACAAATAAGAGTAACACTGTAGCTAAAATTAATCGTTTCACCATCTATTAAAAGAGTTTAGTTTATTCTATTTTTTTTCGTTCTTACTATATAAATAGGTAATTATATAAATTAACCGTTTACATGATAGTTCGCATTTTCTGGGGGCAAAAGTAAGAAAAAAAAATGAATGGGGGGGGGAATTTTCGCAACTTTTTGGTGGAAAGAAACATTTTAGTACGTAATTTTGCTGATTTTATAAATGTAAAATCCACAATTTATTAACATTTTATACATATCATGATTTAGGCAAATGCTGCAGCAAAAATTGAAGAAAACAGAGGATGTAGACAATAAATATACAGATTTAAAATCAGCATGAAAACAAAAAAGCCTCAGAAATCTTTCGAAATCTGAGGCTCTTGATAAAAGGAGGCGGCTACCTACTCTCCCGCATTGCATTGCAGTACCATCGGCGCAAGTGAGCTTAACTTCTCTGTTCGGAATGGGAAGAGGTGGGACCTCACCGCAATAACCACCTGATAATGGGTTATGACGTATTTGCACACAAGCAAACTGTTTATCAAGTAAAGAACCACCGTCCCTCTCGATTCAATCGAGAGTCAACAGCTGAAACTATGAACTTTCTAAAGAAAGTGTTCGGGCAATTAGTAATGCTCGGCTTTGACATCGCTGTCTTTACACCTGCATCCTATCAACGTCATCGTCTTTGACGACCCTCAATGGAGTTCTCATCTTGCGGCTGGCTTCGCACTTAGATGCTTTCAGCGCTTATCCAATCCAGACTCAGATACCCAGCGGTGCGCCTGGCGGCACAACTGGTAAACCGGAGGTCTGTCCATCA
>OIZP01000926.1_pt1 | contig 16472 bp, 17 predicted proteins | sample 1588531 | NCBI WGS metagenome assembly OIZP01 (sample SAMN03283283) | human gut metagenome | biome: human-associated habitat; material: feces | host: Homo sapiens | place: Peru | collected 2012
GGACTATTTGATTAATTAATTAACGTGTCCAATTTTTATTGGACACTAATGTTATTATATATTTACCAAGAGAAAATGAACTTCAAAATCTTTGCGACATAGTTATCATTTTTAGCCTCCTCATCTTTTATCTTATTTTGCGCAACAGCATTAGCATATTGACCAATATTAAAGATATTAACAATAATATCCAATAACGCAAATATGGAATAATAGAATAAGAAGAGGAATATGAAAAAACACAAAGTATTAAAACAATCTGCACAATTATCATCAAACGGCCATGATATTTGTAGCTCTAAAACGTATGACACTAAACATGCAGTAATATAAGTTAACACTACCACACCCAAAACTACGGCAAATATTGAGCTAACGACCTCAAAGTACGAGTGTCCTTCTTTATCAACTTCAATATGCGCCATTTTTCCAACTAACTCTGTGTCACTAAAGCCAATAATCAACGCATACCCAGTTAAGACGAAGCCGATAATGCTAGGGAATCCTGATGTAATGATATCGGCAACTTTTTCCATCAAATCAATTGGAGTATGCTTTTCTCCCATAAAATATACGGCAATAGAAATAACAAGGAACAAAAATGGAATAATTGCCCCTTTCCATAATTTTCTTAGTGGATATACAGAAAACACACCGTTCCACCCTGTAACACCATTTGCCATAATCTAAAATAATGAAAGCAGAACTTCCTTGACCTTTTGACCTATATTCATAGGAGTCACAGACTTTATACGTTTCACCATTGGATAGTTCCTTGTATTAATCTTCTTTCGATTTTTCCCTACATGTCCGTCAGCTTTGACATAACCATTATGTTTTGCCAGTTTTACCAAACCTGCAATATAAGACTCATCTTTTTTAAGAGTAAATGGTTTCCCTTTTGTTCCTGTAGCTTTAGTCTTTATTTTGCCGACATTATTGCTTTTAAACTCTGCATCAATGGCAGCCGCAGTAATATCATTTGTATCATTGTTGGAATAACTGACTTCTATCTCCAGAGAACTAATATTATCATAACTAAAAACTTGATCTATAGCTTCTTGGGCTGTCTCTTGGTTTAAAACAACTTCATCATAACCCAACACACTGATGGCATCTTCAAAAGCATTATTAAAGTACTTTTCTATTTGTGACCAAGAGATACCCTTCTTTCCAACAACAGCCATACGATGCTTTTCTGGCAAAAAGAAAATGTCCCATTCTTTAGCATGAGGATAAATGTTTGGATCAGTTTCGTGTTTAACGACCTTGTCTCTAGCCTCATCATACCAATCATCATTATCGTCCAACTTGGTATAATTTATAAGAGTACACTGAATCAAATCATTTAGCTTTGAATATACACGTAACTTGGTTTTCTTATCATTGCTTGTATAATATGACTTACCTTGCTCATGAATTACATCAAACAAATCAACATAATATTTGGGCTCATGCTTATCTGAAGGATGTATTACCACGTTGTAAAATCTCACATTTACATTTTTAGATTTTTCTTTCATTTCCGTCAATGTTATTATTTATTATTCTAAGACTATCGTTATTCATACTTATGAATTCACTTAAACGTTAACTCCTTACCTTCAATTCTTGATACAGAAAAATTAGGAACAATAGACTTGATTAAATCCAAATTGTGCACATAATCCTATAACATATTGAATCCGTTTCTTCCAACTGACAAGCTAAATCAACAATATTGTTCATTCCTTTATTTTCCTTGCTCTAATCTTCATCGCAGGATTGCCTTGGTATATCCCATTCTCCTCCATATCCTTTGTAGCCACGCTGCCTACAGTTAGTATGGCATTATGATGAACTGTAACACCAGGGCACACTGTTGTCTTAGCGCCTATCCATGCCCCATCCTCAATTTTTACAGGTGCATTGCGATAAGGCATAGAAGATATGGTATAGTCATGATTGCCAGTAAGGAGCAAAGCACCTTGCGAGATGCATACATTGTTGCCAATAATAACCTTATCAAGATTATCTATCCAGCAACTTTCTCCTAACCAGCAATCATCACCAACCACCAAGTTCCATGGCGACTTGATAATCACATTATTCTTGATGACTAAGCCCTTACCTATCTTCGCACCAAAAGCACGAAGCAAGGCTATCTTAATTCCCATAAATGGATTCCATGAAGCTCTTACAATAAGTGCATTCACAAAATACCATAACACAGTTTTTAAGAATCCTGCTCCTTTATCGAATTTAGAGCCATCAAAGGCGGATAATCTTACCCCCCCCCGAATTATTATTTAACACTTTATTCATTACAAATTATCCTTATATAATTGATAGGATTTACACTCACAATCATAGGCAAACCTACTTGGCATTTTCTTAAATGTAGCAGAATCCATGTGGTTCACCTTCAATACAGGCTTGTACAACGTTTTGCCTCCTACCTTTTCCAATTGTATGGTCAACAACTGTTCTTCACCCATCAGAAAGCTTCTAACATCAAGCATTTTTACCTGTTTCATATATGCCTGAGTTAATATGAAACATGCACCAAATCCCATATATATGTATTGCTCTTTATCAAAACCTTTCTTATTGATTTCATGTCGACGTATATTAAATGTATTAAGTATCCAAGCCAAGAACAGAGCTACATACCAATTAGAATAATAAAAACGATAGAGGAATTTACGCATTGGTGAAATTCGATTGATAAAATGAGGATTCTGATGTATTCCATCCATACGAATAATATCTGGTGATACTACCATTACATCTTTTTCAAATTTTTGCTCAGAAAGAACTTTCAAAAAATCATCCTCATAAATCAAATCATTATTGGCTACTATCATATAATCATATTCAATACCTTTAGAGTATGCCAATTCTTGACCTTTCGCCATTGCTGGGAAGTAACCAATATTATCATTCAAATATAATCCTTCTACTAGTTTCTTCCCTTGAAGATAACTCTTCAATATTTCTTTTTCTTCTTGCTTCGAATTGTTGTCAACTACTATAATAGTTAAATTGGCATTTTGTTGCTGCTTCAAGAGAGAGTCACAGCAATTACAAGACAACTGAGAATTATTATAGTTGACCATGATAACACATACTTTCATAATCCTAACTATATATTGGTTTTAAAATATTGGCAAATTCATTTAAATCAGTGATTTTTCTAAATTCCGCCAATTTACTGTTATTTCTATTTTGTTTAATTTGTTCTAAACGATTAACAATAGAATCAACCTCTTCAGTTTCATCATCTAAAACAATACCGATTTCATACTTACGAGCCAAAGCAGCCGCTCCCATAACGTTAGTATTTACGATAGGAATAAGATTGGCAGCAATATACTCTATGAACTTCACTCCTACACGTGTATCTTTTTTACTCATCAATTGTAATCCATAGGTACAACGAGCATAAAAAGAAGGTAGTTCTGAATAAGGTACACTATAATGTATTTCTACACGATTTCTAATAGCATCGTATTTCGGCAAATTAAAAGTAGGTTCTATCTTATGTATAGGAGAACCAGTACATACTATTAATTTTGATGATGGCATTTTATCCGCTACCTTCAAGAAGAAATCCAAATAGATGGAAATGTTGTTCCAGTGTCCAAGACTTCCCGTATAAAGGAAGTTGTCATCTTGGTCACGATTTTGTACAGAATGGAAATGTTCATAGTTGATAGGATTATAAACCAAGCAATACTTATTTTCATCCAGTTTTATTGAATGTCTTTTCAACACTGCATCTCTGAACAAATCTGATATAAAAAGAGTTTTTCTGAATTTCAGCAACATTTGTTTTTCAGCATCTCTCCAAAATTTCACGGTTGCTCCATTAGGCTTGAAATTACCAACATTAATATTTTCCTCAATCCAATCGGTTCTTGTATCAAATATGATTCGGCTTTTGTCCTCATAAAATTTTAAGAAACCCAAAGCTGCTTGATAAGAACGAATACTATAGAATATCTCATCTTTAGTTTTCTTATCTTTTCTATTCAAATACTTTATGAACAAATATACATTTAAGAAATAGAAGGGTAGAAAGATAGTTCTCAACAACATGAAACGTGTAGGGTAGAACAAAACAGGGTAATTTTTAATTACCACACCGTATTCTTTCAACTCTTCTTTTGTCTTTTGAATTTCCTTGTAACACTTTAGAAAGAATGGTAAAGAAGTAAAGGAAATTATATCTAAGGAATATTTTCCTGTCTTTACCAATTGGAGCAAAGGTAAAATATTTTGAGAATATATCAAACCCTTGTCCCAATATGGTTCATTGAAAACAACTAAGTTTATCTTTTTCATAAATTTAAAAATTTATCCCCATATCTTAGCAATTTCACTCAAAGGTAAAGGGGATTTTTTAGGTAACTGTAAATAAGAGCCAACTATCTGATCATATTTTTCTGGGTAAAACTTATCCATACCACTTGAACTGGTAAATGTCATCTCACCAAAATAAAGGTGCCCATCTATCTCATAAAAGTCAACTCTGACAAAAGAAAAGCCTGCGCTGAGTTTTCTTGCAAACTCTATCATTTTTTCAAGATTCTTTGGTCTCAAAACGTCTGTTTTCTCGTATTTGTCATACGTAAACTCCATCTCATTCCAATCCAAGTCATACAAGTTTCTTTTATGGTTAGTATAACGTCCAGTATCAACCCAAACAAATTTTACCCCCCCCATAAAACAAAAAAACTTGTAATCTATGAGATCACCATTTCCCATGAACTTCTCACATACAATTTTAGGTTTAATCAAACCATAATGAAGTTCAAAGCCCATTTTGAAGGCATAATTTGTAGAAAGCCATCGTCTAAACTTCAACTTGGTTTCTAACAAATTCAATTTTTTCTTGTCTTTTACCAATACATTTGTTGATGATGCATGGTTTGTTTTAAGAACAAATTTGTTTGGAAGATTTGAAAAATCAATATCTTCAAATTTATCATAAACACCCAATAACGGAATCAAGTATTCCTCACCTATCTTTTCTTTCACCCAAGCTCTAACTGAATATTTATCAGCAAGGATACCTTTCAAAGGTGTGTTATCATACAATTTAAGCCATTGTATTTTCTCGTTGAATCCCTTAGGATTTTGAAAATCTGGTGCATAGCCAAATTTCTTGAAGAAAATCTTCGATAATCGATGTTCAAACTCTTTAGCAGTAAAATGCAAATAACGCTTATTGTACTTATTCACAAAATACCACTTAAAACACTTAAGCAATTCTATAAAAACCATAATACTACTTTATTAAATTTAACACTTTAGAAAAAACCTTGCCAGGTTCTCCCAATAAATCTATTATTTTTTTCATTAAAAGCCAACAGTCCCTATATAAAATAATTGATGGGAGGAATGGAATATACTTTTTAATTTTCTTGTTTATATTTACAATTTTAAGATAATTGAAATTACAAGCATCAAGTTCCGATAAGGATAAATCTACACCTTGAAAAAGCTGACACCATCTTCTTAGAACTATATCTTTAGAAAAATTATTATTAATATATTCTATACCATCTTCATCATTATGAGATTTAACATTCAACAATTTAACAATGCTAGCACCTAATTTACGAGGACTATCATATAGAATTCCATCATTTGGATACATCGTATCAATTAATCCAGGACTCTTGTAAGATGCCACTAATAAACCAGCAAGTTGCATCTCAATCATAGTATAACCAAAAGTTTCCCAAGAAGCAGCATTAACAACACCAACTTTACAGGAATTTAAATATTTCCATTTTTCTCCTCCTAATATACCACAAAAGTGAACAGAAGGTATTATTTTACCATCTTTTAATATCGGTTTAAGTAATCTTTTCTCATAAAATCTTTCAGCTATTCCAAATTTTCCCATTTTTGTAGAAGTACCATATAACATTCCACTACCTATTATATATAGATTGGAATGAGGAAAATAACTCAACACATAATTCCATGCCTCTGTTAAATAATGAACTCCTTTTATTGAATTAATTGCCCCAACATATACAACATCAGAATCTCTTAATTCAAAAGGGACTCTTTCTGGATTTACAAAGTCACATATATTATATATATATGTTGCTTTCTTAAATATTTTATGATCGTACCAAGTTTTATATTGCGTTTTACTAACAGCCACAATTTTTTTTACCAAAGGCTCTTTCGATAGAATATTAAGACCTTTATTGGTAACAAAGCAATGACACCACACGAAAATATCAACATTTGTATTGCGCAGTTTATTAAAAAATGAATTGGTACATGTATTTGCTCCAATTTTATTAACTACCAGAATGTCTATTTTTTTAGCAATCAGTTTTTGCGCTAGAATATCTACACTTGGAGTTAATATAACATTTAAATTAGAAGGGAGTTTTTGTTTTTCTTCTGCAAACAAATATAATTCAAAATCTTTTAAATTAAATTCACCCAAGCCGTTAATAACTTGTAACATCGCAAAAAAAGTACCACCAATTCCAGGATTACCTGCTGACAATGATGAGCAGTCACGATTCGCAAAGTTTCTATTTGTGTAATAAAATGCAATTCTTTTCATTTCTATAATTACCATTAATGTAGTAGGGACCTGCAAGCAATATTATTAAAGTACAAATCCAATAAGGATAAAAGTTTTGACTATTCATTAGCAATAACATTAATATCAAGAAAAAAGAATCTCTACTTTTTGAATTTCTGTATTGCATTAAGTAAGCTACAGCCAAAAACAAGAGTAATATAATTCCACATCGAATAACTATAACTTTATATCCATTAATACCTTCTCCAACCATAGCCCTATCATACATATGGGTGCCCCAGAATATATCATTCGAAGAAATTACTTTTTCGTAAATTTGATCTACAAAATCAGTAACACGATTATCTCCAGCTATACTTCCATCTTCAAAAACTAATCTTTCAGCTATAGCTTTTGTTAATGCGGAATCTTCATGGCTAGACATATAATAATAAATACCACCAATTAAAATTGCCGAAAAGCCAACACTAATCAAGCATTGTTTAATCTTTCCTCTCGATAAAGACAAATATACCAAAGCAATTATGGAATATAGATATCCAGCTAAGCTCAAGGAAAAGAGCAGTGCTATAAACAAAATTGCAACATATTTATTACGTATATTGAATTTATTTATTAATAATAAAGGGAAAATTCCAACTATCAGATGACCTGGCTCAATAAAAATGCTTTGAAAACGTTTATAAGGCATCCAACTAGAAACAATATTTAAATATTGTAAATCAAATCCTTTTCCATATGATCCGTCAGGAGGATAGAAACTGCCACAAGGTAGATCTGTAACAAGATATAATACATGTACTATTAAAGAAATACCTACTAATATTGACATTTTCTTTGTTATAAAATCCAATATTTCTACTTTAATTTCTGATTTCAAACTGAACAAAAAATAGATTACAACAAGAGTAGGCATAATTCCTAATGTTGCATTCAATCCCATTGACATATGTAAAAGCAATAATGCAATGCACAAATAAAATAATTGCGTTCTATTTTTATATAACGAGGACTTATCCATCAAGCTTTTTATACCAAAACATGGCAATAAAAGTGTTAATGTAAAAAAAGCATAAACAGGAGTTTTTACCCAAGTACCATAAAAGAACCATGGCTGCATAGAAGTAAAGTATCCAAAAAATAAAACCCAATTTAAATATTTAAGTTTAGATTTCATAATACCTTTTTTAAATATTCAATAAAATTCCAGACTATTTTATAAGGTTTTTGAGAGAAATATATGTGATGTCTATACCATAATTTAATATATGGAACTTTACAAGATTTAGTATTTAATAAATTCTCGAACAATCTTATATCATTGTCTTTAATCTTTAACAATACTTCATGCATTCTTATATCATTTTCCTCCGAATAAGAGGCACGTATTATTGAATTGACAAAATAAGCCCTCGCAATATTATACAAAGGAATGCTTATATTTAAAAGTCTTTGCTTAGGTATAAAACCATGCAATAATGATATATAATCATTCAAAAGCCTATTTAATATTTTATAATAATTTCCTATACTCTTAGAACTGACAGCAGACGATACACTTTGTCCTTCTCTTCCAAGGAGATATTGATAAAGTATTATATCTAAAAACATGATGCTTTTAGCAAATTTCAATGGAAAATAAACATATTCTGTATCAGTATAACTTATACCCTCTTGCAAACTAATACAATTGTCCTTTAATATAGACGTTTTATATGTTAATGTATGCATCAAAACAATATCATTGCACAAAGATAAATCAGTATCATCCAACAAATATAATTTATCATATGAAAGCCCTTTCAGTTTTGATGTTTTACATAAACTATGAATGCAATCAACTACAGTATAATTAGTTACAAAAACATCAGGAAAAGTATCAGAACATATTCTATTAATAAATGTTATCAATCCTTCAGTATCAACCCAATCGTCAGCATCAAGAATTCTGAAATATAATCCAGTTGCCTCCTTCATTCCACGATTCACACAGGAACCATAGTTACCATTCTCCTTGTCAATTACTCTAAAAGTATCAGGATACTTATTCTGATACTCATGGGCAATGGCAGAAGAATTATCCTTGCTGCCATCATTCACTACAAGCACTTCTAAGCGCTGCATTTGTTCCTCAGGTACTATCAATGAATCAAGACATCTACGAAGATAGTCTTGCATATTGTACGTAGGAATCACTATTGTTAATATCTTTTCCATATTGTTTTTTTTCTATCCTAAAATGGCAGGCGTCATGCGTACAACAGAAAAGTAGCTTGTAAAATAAGCTAACAGCAATCAGCCTGCCGAAAAATCAATTATCGATTTTCATCAAGCCATTCTTCAATCGAATGTAGTATTATATTTCCAGTATAATAGTTTTTATCATAAGGTTTATTCAACATTTCTTGGTATGGCTTATTCTGATAACCATGCTTACCAGCCAAGTCTGTATAAACTTCAGCAGAAACATTCATAACTCCATTTCCATTTTTGTTTGCACTACCACATAAATGACACGCAAAATTTACAACATCCCCCATCCAAATCACATCATTCAAACCACTACCTCTATATCCGGCTTGAACCATCAAAGCTTTACCTTTAGCTATTCCTATACCTATTTTGATAGGATGATAACCCTTCTTGGACGCTTTCAGGTTAAGCACTTGAACTATACCGTTAATAGTATATGCTGCCGAAAAAGGTTCCATCACATCATCTTTGGATGAACAAGTAAATATGCCACTTACACAATCACCAATAATGTTTACCTCCTTGCAATTCGTATTACTTTGCATTATGGCAGTTACTTCAGAAATATAACTTCTGTAAAGTTTTGCTAAAACTCGTTTTTGATGCAGACTAGGCAAAGATGAAGAATCTCTTATATCCACAAAAAGTGCATAGCAATTGACATAATAACCATTGTCGTAAGTCAAATTTACTCTTTTCTTTATATCAACAGTCTCTTCAAAATCTCCGGACGTAGCCAACATATCATCAATACGCTTACAAGAATCCTCAAAATTATAAGTATAACTTGTTTTTACTTCCATGATTATTTAGTTATTAAAATGAATACTATAAATATCAACAATAGGTATATCGAAATTTCAAAGAATCGAACACCTTTTTTATAATGAGAAAATTTTGACGTACAAATAACCGAATTCACATAAACTTGTGTTCTCAAGTCATTTAGCACTTGAACTTCATTCTCACAAAATTCCTTATAGGTTCTTTTGGCTATACTTTGATAATGAAACATCGAATCTGTTTGCATTCCATCTTGCGAGAACTTTACTAAATCAGTTTTTGCCCTCAATGAATATATCATTTGCAGTATAGACAATATAATAGACAAAGCTATCAATAATAGCAAAAAAGCCATAACTATTGTCGTATAGCTTACAAGTATATTATTAGAAAACATAAGTTTGACTGGCTCTACAAAATTAGTCCATACATATTTCATTGAATCACCTGAGCAGATAATTGTCAAACCTACTCCGATAATTGCTAAAATGAAACTCGCCTTTTGGTCACAATTTCCTATCCACATATTCACACGGTCAAGAGTTAAAACCAAATCTTCCTTTGTCAAAGAAAGTTTATTAACCCTTAAGTGTTCGTCTACTATAATGCGATGAATTCTGTTTGGATTTTGCCTAGTAAAACTCATATAAAAGTTAACAATATGCTTTATTTTAATATGTAAAATCATAATTTATATTTTTGCATTAAACCTTCCCTCGTAACATTAAAGAATAGCATCGAAGATTTGTATTATATCTCGGGGATAACATTATTGAGATCATTCACGGTATAGACTATACCTTGAGGAGCATTGCCATAAGTCGATCTGATTTTTTTACTCATAATGATTTCTGCCTTTGCAAGCACAAAGGCGCGACCTGCAACCATGACTTTTGCGATTTTTCTTAGAACCTCTCCATTACCTTCTCAATAATCGGAGCCATGTCGTAATACTTATATTCAGCAAGGCGACCACCGAAGATGACATTCTCTTCCATGTCTGCCAGTCCTTTATACTTGGCATACAGCTCAGAGTTCTGCTTGTCATTCACAGGATAGTATGGTTCCATACCGTCCTTCCACTCTGTGGAATACTCTTTCGAAATGACGGTCTTTGGACATTCATACACTTCTTGACCAAACATCTCGAAGTGCTTGTGCTCAATAACACGAGTGTAAGGAATTTTACGCTCTGTATAGTTCACAACTGCATTGCCCTGATAATTTGGTTTATCAATAATCTCTGTCTCAAATCGTACTGTACGATAGTTTAGCTTGCCAAACTGATAATTATAGAATTCATCTATCTTGCCAGTGAACACTATCTTGTCGGCGATACCCTCCCAACAAGAGCGGTTTTCAAAGAAATCTACATTCGTTTTCGTCTCTACTCCTTCAAGCAAACCATCAATGAGTTTGTTATAACCACCAACCGGGATACCCTGATACTTATCATTGAAGTAGTTGTTATCGAAGATGAGACGAACTGGTAAACGCTTGATAATGAATGCAGGAAGTTCTGTACATTTTCTACCCCACTGCTTCTCAGTATACCCCTTGATAAGTTTTTCGTAAATGTCTTTTCCTATCAATACCTTGGCTTGCTCCTCCAAGTTACGTGGTTCTGTTACGCCATCTGCTTTCATGCGAGCCACAGCTTCCGCTTTCTGCTCATCAATCTTAGCCTGAGCTTCTTCAGGTGTGGTTACACCCCACATCTGGTAGAAGGTGTTCATATTGAAAGGCAGATTATAGAGTTTGCCCTTATAGTTAGCTACTGGCGAGTTGGTATAACGATTAAACTCGACGATAGAGTTCACGAAATCCCACACTTTCTTATTGGAGGTATGGAAGATGTGTGCGCCATACTTATGCACGTTGATACCTTCGATATTCTCACAATAGATGTTACCACCTAAGTGAGAACGCTTATCAATAACTAAACACTTCTTACCCTGCTTATGGGCAAGATGTGCGAAAGTGGCTCCGAAAAGACCGGAGCCAACTATTAAGTAATCGTAATGTTGGAAGTTCATATTAATGTTGGTTATATTTTTTACTAAATTCGGAAAATTCTATCCATATAAGGCAATTTCATAATCAAACATGAGATTATAACTGTAAGTATTGCGACAATTATCCAAAAGAGGGGTGCCGTATAATTACTTATTGAATAAATGTATTGTTCAAACTTACCCATTGTCTTGCCTATTATAAAGATGTGAAACGTGTAACAAGGAAGGAACAATTTGCCCCCCCCCACAAACGAATTGCAACTTGCTATCATCAATTTTGACTGCATAAACAAAGAAGAAGAAACTTAATAGCATAACTGGTAGTGAACAGTAGAAATACTCACAATACACCGTTGGCATCAGTGGAATAAGTTCATACTGGAAAAGGTAATTGAATATAAAAAGTACAAGAACCAATGCCAGGCTAGACTTCACAGTATATCGTCTTAAAATGCCTCCAAGATTGAAATAAAAAATCCAGTTCCATAAACGAAATGTCTGTATAGTATTCTCTTCTATTTCATAACCATAAAAGTTAGACAGGAATATACAATTAGACACAATCCCTAAGACTATCGTTCCCAACAAGAACGCCTTAGGATATTTCACATATAGCTTATGTTGCATCGGAAGAAGAGCATATAATATCATCATAGCTCCAAAATACCAATATATTCCCAAGTTCCCTTTTTGAATCAAGCTGCCAGCCGTAAACCACCAAAAGGATTCTCCATGACGCATACCTGTCAACAGCCAGAAAGTAATTGTCATGATTGCAACAAAACGCAAAATGCCAACTATCTTATGAGCCGAATAATGATAATCCACACTCTGTTTGCCATAAAGCAAATAGCCACTTGTCATAAAGAACAGAGGTATAGAAACCACTGCTGTCATATACAAGAACTGAGCCAAAGGATTCTCATAAAAATTCATTTCTGTATGAAGGCAAATCACACCAAACATAGCAAATAGCTTGATGAAATCAAGCGATAACAATCTTTGTCCCATTTATTTTTTCTTTATTTTTGATAAGATCTGTATCAACATATCATCCTTGCAAATACATAGGATAATAAAATATGTCAAGACACCACAACAACCCTGAACCAAAAGGGTTGTTAACGTAGGTAACTGCAAGAGACTTATACCATATAAGGCGAAAGCCATCACTATGCAACCCAACGCATAAGTGAGATGCGATTTCTTAAAATATATTATAGGTATATACCTGCGACCAATGAAATACATTGAAACTGTGGTTGCAACCTCAGCTCCTAGATATGCAATTGATGTACCTATATAAGAGAAAAACGGAATCAAACACAGATTGAGAATCAAATCTGCAACCGCTCCTATACCGCAACACAAAGTTACGATATTGATTTTCCCTTTAGGAAACAACACCTGAATGCCAAAGACATTAGAGATTGCGACCATTAATATAATCGGTGCTATAATCTGTGATGGCAATATAGAATGTTCGAACTTAACTCCACATAAAGCCGTGATAAGACTTGGCGCACAGAAGATGAGACCAATCGTCATCGGAAGTGCTATCGCCAAAGTGAAATCGTAAGACTTTTGAATCAAACGATTGAATTCATCTTCCTTGTTCTCCGCAATGAGATGTGATGCTCTTGGCATCATGACTGAGCCCAAACAAGAAGACATCATCAACAACATTTGCATCACCTTGGTAGCAGCAGCAAAATATCCTACCGCTAAAGCATTTTTCAAGAATCCCAATAATACAGTATTCAGTTGGAGATAAATACTGGTTACCACAGAGAACGAGAATACCTTCAAGACTGGCTTGACATGTCGCTTGATATGAAGTTCTGAGAAAATGATGTTCTCACGATGGATGTACTTACGAAGACGGAAGAAGTTGAAGATATTACCACCAAAGACTCCAAAGACGGTATAACAACCATAGTAGAGCAAATCGGTCTTACTCTTCACAAAGATGAATAAGAGAACGACTGAAACCGTCTTGATGATAAGTCCTCGTATGGTGATATATTTAAAATCCTCTATTCCCTGATAAAACCATTCACAGCCGATAGCCGTAAAAAAGATGGTAAGGCTCAGAATCAAGAACAATGGTATGTTGACTTGAATCTGCGGAACAGTCAAACAAAGAATGGCGACTATAGCGTAGCCCACCAATGTCAGCATCGAATGCAGCAACAGGATCTCCATCGCCGTTCGATTCATCTGTACCACATCACTTCTATCTCTTGCTATCTCTCGGATGGCATACATCGGTATGCCTAAGCAAGTAAACAAGGAGATATAACTGATAATGGACTGGAAGAAATTGATCTGTCCGATTCCATCAGCCTCTATAACTCGGCAAACATAAGGAAAGGTTATCAACGGGAACAGCATCTGTGTTCCCGTATTGATAAGGTTGAGTATATAATTAACTTTTACTGATTGTGCCATTAGTATAAATCTACATTGATATCGAATGGTGAATCAAAGTCTTTCAGCATTGCATGCTTCGTATCTTTCTCTGAGAGATTAGCATGCTCTGTAGGAATCTTCCAATCAATACCGAGGGTATCATCGAGAATAGAAATACCACCATCAGCTTCTGGATGATAGAAGTTATCACACTTGTATTGGAAGACAGCTGTCTCTGAGAGAACTGCGAAGCCATGGGCAAAGCCCTTTGGAATGAAGAACTGGCGATGATTATCTTCCGTCAGTTCTACTGCTACATGCTTGCCATAGGTTGGTGAGCCTTTGCGAATATCTACAGCAACATCGAACACTCTACCCTTTACGCAACGCACCAACTTACTCTGTGTGTAAGGTGGGCGCTGGAAGTGCAGACCTCGCATCACGCCATAGCTGCTCATAGACTCATTGTCTTGGCAGAAGTGAACACTGTGTCCCAGGATTGGGGCAACCTTCTCTTCAAACTCTCGCTCGCTGAAGCTCTCGAAGAAATATCCTCGAGCATCACGGAAAAGGCGTGGCTCTAGAATGAGAACGCCAGAAATATCAGTCTTTATTACATTCATCGTTTTTATATTTAAAAGTTGTTGGCTCCATACCGGAAGCAGAAAAGTAGCTTTAAATAAGGCACAGAAACTTCGCCTACCATACATTAACTACCTACTCCTTTATACCAAAATATTCTGCAAGTATTGGAGTCAATACTTCTGTAAAACGTTTTTTATCATGTCTATCACCTATTTTGACATCTTCATTGTAATAGTTTTTAAAGAATAAAGCCTTTAATTGAATTGGCATTTGCCCTAATTGTCCTATTCCACGCCAAATCAAATCTAATTTTCGTTCTACCTCAATACGCTTTGAATGAGCTGCAAATTTAACAAATTCTTTATTCATTACTTTATAGGAATCTGTATCTATATTCACTTCTTGCTCTGCTAATTCCCCATGGTTTATTGGTGCGTTTGCAAAGAAAGATTCTGTGCCAAAAAATGGATGATTAGGAAAATCCTCATGCAACTCAAAAAACACACGCAGCACAAATTCTCCTATAACAACATCAAGAACTTTATTCTTATACTGTGCAAACAGAAAACCACTTTCTGTCTTACAATAATCATGGCATCTCAGTATCTTATAGCGAAAAGGTACAGCACTGAGTATCGTTTCTAAACTACCGCCATTTTCTTTTAGTTCAAAATAGCTTTTCAAAGAAAGTTGTAAAATTTGATTCAACTTATCTCCTAAAGAAAAGCCGTAATCTTCTGTAACAGACATTCTCCAAACTACAGATATCCAAAAGAATAATGGTATATCATTTTCAATTTTTGTTTGTTGATTTATAAAATGAGCATAAAGTGACTCCAAAAATACAGAAAGCCTCTTTTCACATTGAGGACAGAATACAAAATCTTTTGCAACCGAATTCTTTGACAGTTCCTCATCAATCCGTTCTTGTGTAAGCGTATCTTTATCAAACAATTCTTCAATTTTAGTATCAGGTACAGATCTACCAGTATATACACTATCAATTGAGTTTGTTATTGTAAAAAGGACTTCAGAATCACGTTTTCCCGAAGAATTATAACTCGAAAATGATGTTATAAGGAAACTAGGCACTATATGAGAATTGGTCTTAGTTGCCTTATTCTGATTACAAATTAAACATACATCACTCATAATTTCTTATTTTAAAGAACAAACTTTATCTATACTATGTCCCAGAATTATCTCAGGTACTCTTTGAAATCCATATCGTTCTAAATTATCTTTCAATCTCTTCGATGCTCATAAGATATTCAGTTGGATTGAGGACTCATAAACTTAATCTCTTCTGAAGATATCTCGTGTATAAACCTTCTCCTTTACATCATCCAGACAAGCATCGTAGCGGTTGGCGATGATGGCATGGCTCTGTGCCTTGAAAGCTTCGAGATTGTTCTCTACTCTACTACCGAAGAAGGTGCTACCCTCTTCCAAGGTTGGCTCGTAGATGACTACCTCAGCACCCTTTGCCTTGATACGCTTCATGATGCCTTGAATAGCTGACTGGCGGAAGTTATCGCTGTTTGACTTCATGGTCAGACGATAGACACCAATCACACAGTTGTGCTCCTTGCTGGCATCATAGCTGTTGGCATCGGCATAGCTGTAATAGCCTGCCTTCTGGAGTACGGCATCAGCGATATAGTCCTTACGGGTACGGTTGCTCTCTACAATTGCCTCTATCAGGTTCTCTGGAACATCGGCATAGTTTGCCAGGAGCTGCTTGGTATCCTTTGGCAAGCAATAACCACCATAGCCGAAACTTGGGTTGTTGTAATGGGTGCCGATTCGTGGGTCAAGACCTACGCCATCGATGATTGCCTTGGTATCGAGTCCCTTTACCT
>OIZP01000930.1_pt1 | contig 16412 bp, 9 predicted proteins | sample 1588531 | NCBI WGS metagenome assembly OIZP01 (sample SAMN03283283) | human gut metagenome | biome: human-associated habitat; material: feces | host: Homo sapiens | place: Peru | collected 2012
ATGCCGCAGTGGCGGAACTGGCAGACGCCCGGGACTTAAAATCCCGTGGGTAGTGATACCCGTACCGGTTCGATTCCGGTCTGCGGCATTATTTTTATCTCTGAGATTTTTGTGAAGTCAATGTTTACAAGTATCTCAGAGTTTTTTTATTATAAAAAACTCTGCCGAAGATAAGGGCAGTTTTGAATATAAAATAACGGCACTGCATCTCATCTTACGAGATACAATGCCGTTATTTTGAAGTCTTTACACTTTCATTAAAAAGTGGACCTGGCGGGAATCGAACCCGCGTCCAAAAACCTGTCCCATGTACTTCTACTATCATAGTCAGTTATTTGACATTCCCTCTGCCGTACGAAAACTAACATCCTTACGGGTTCAGTAGCTTCATAATACGCCTGACGGCTCAAAGCTTTGCCATCATCGTTTCTCACATAGTCGGTGCCAGATTCCTAAAGTGTGAGTGCTTCAGGGCTGACATGCAGCATTTAGGCTGCAGCTAATTCGAAATTATCGTTAGCGTTTAATTTTAAGTTTGCGATTTAACGCATCAGCCTACGGATAGCTTCTCCATCTTCGAGATCCCTGTCGAAACCAGTACAAGCCCTGATCAGGGTAGAGTAATGAATACTCTCTACTGTAACAGACACGTCCTTGCGTGTGCTGTACATATTAATATAGTAAAAAGAAATATAAATGTCAAGTGGTTATTGCGTTAAAAGAAGTAAAAAAGCAGTAAAAAAGTTACTGTTCATACGCTACTATCCCGCGAAGCGTGTTACTGAGAACGGAGTGAACAGTAACCGAAACATTGTACAACCTTTACAAATTCGTCCATTATCATTGCTATTTTTTGGTAAAAAGAGTATACTTTAAAGCACTAAACACCAGGAGTATAAAATTATGAACACACACTCATCCGGATATTACAGCATAGACAAAGACTATAATATCCTAAGCTATAACGACACTGCCAAACAACTGTACCCTAATCTCCAGCCGGGAGTGAAATGCTATAAGGCACTTATGGGGCTTGATTCCCCATGCCCGCCCTGCCCTGTAGCACTGGGGATACAGGGGCCAAAGACCTACCTGGATCCGATCCGTCATATTTATGAGACAGTTGATGCAGTAGAGACTGTACAGCCCGACGGTAGCAGAGGACATGCACTTGTATTCAGCACAGTAGCCGAAGGAGAAAGCCTGTCAAAGTCTATTCCCACAGGTGAGAACTCTCTCCGTCTGCTGGGTGCCATCAACCTGCTTGCTTCTGACTACATGTCTGTTTATGGCGTAAACCGGGAAACCGGGAAAATCTCCGTATATCGTTCCAGATTTACTGATGCTTTTGCGGATATTAAAGATAATGCAGACTATAAGCTGTCATTTAATTTTCTCATCCAGAAATATATTCATCCAGATGAGCGTTCCTATGTGTCCAGACACCTGAATTATGAAACCCTGCTGGAAAGACTTTCTCAGGAAGCCTCTTTCAAAATCCATTTCAGGGTTGTCACAGATACTGTCCATTACTATTATCTGCTCATTGCCAGAAACGGAAACGCCGATGACTATCGGGATTTCGTAATTGCAGTGGCCTGTGAAGACAATGATGTGACAGCACGCAAAATCTATGAAAATCAGCTCCACTCTCTTCTGGCATCCATTACCCATGCTGCCGGCTACTTTCATCTCGACCTTACAGATGATAAGATTCTGAAGATCGGAGGCACTTCTGCCCTGGCCTATAAGATAGATGCTGACGCTTCCATTGACCATTTTATTGCAGAGACGGCTGTTTTTATACCGGTATTAAAGGACAGAAATGATTTCATCAACGCATTTTGCCGCAGTTCCCTGATGAAAAGCTACGAGGACGGTCAGGTAGAGGTCACCAGAGTTTCCCGCTGTCTCTACGATGACAATATAACCAGGCTTTCCAAATATGTGACAAGACTGCTGCTCAATCCTTCCAATAACCATCTGGAAGCAATCCTCTACGGTGAGGATGTCACCAGAACACAGGAAGCCTATGAGACACAGGTAAGTATTGTCCAGACACTGAGCAGTAACTACCTGAACGTATACCTGATCAATCCCAGAGAAAAAACTCTCTCTGTGATCAAGCAGGAAGACCGCGATGACCCTGCTCCGGACAAAAAACACAACAATACATACCCCTATGATCTTTTCCTCTCAGACTATATCCGGCAGCGTGTATATCCGGATGACCGTACAATGCTGGAAGAATCACTGGAACTGGATAATGTAATGAGTGTTTTGTCCGGTCAGTCCGAATACAAGGGGAATTACCGGATAAATGACAGGGATGGTATCCATTACTATCAGTTCCGCTTTATCAAAAACGAAGACTCCGGTATCATTGTTCTGGGATTTTTGAATGTGGACGATGTGGTGGAATCAGAAATCAGACACCAGAAGCTTCTCAAAGAAGCTCTTGATACTGCCGAACGTGCCAATGCAGAGAAATCCAATTTTCTTTCCCGTATGTCCCACGATATGCGTACGCCGTTGAATGGGATCATTGGTCTGCTGGAAATTGATAAAAAGCACGAAAATGATATCGGATTCCTGAAAAGTAATCGTGAAAAAGCATTCATTTCAGCCAGTCATCTGCTCTCTCTTATCAATGATGTACTGGATATGTCCAAGATCGAGGAGGGCGGACTTGTACTCAACCATGAACCTTTTGATCTGATCAGATATGAAAAAGAGACACAGATGCTGATTGATATGCAGGCACAGAAAAACGGCATTGATTTCACCGTTCATATCGCACCGGAGATATACGAACATCCCTTTGTATACGGCAGCCCTCTGCACCTCCGTCGTGCCATGATGAATATTTACAGTAACTGTATCAAATACAACAGAGAAAATGGGGCAATCCATACGGAGATCCATGCTCTCCCTTCCCATGATCATAAGCTGGTCTGCAGATGGACGATCTCTGATACGGGAATCGGCATCAACAAAGAATATCTGGAGAAGATCTTTGAACCCTTTACTCAGGAGAATATGGATGCCCGAAGTGTATATCATGGCACCGGACTGGGTATGAGCATTGCCAAAGCGCTATTTGAACAGATGGGTGGTACCATTGAGATTTCCAGTACTCCGGGTATCGGAAGTACTTTTGTGATCACTTTGCCATTTGAAGAGGCAGAAGAAACGTATATCTCTTCTGAGCCAGAATCTGAGCGAAACTCCATTCAGGGCATAAAGATCCTGCTGGCAGAGGATAATGAAATAAACAGAGAAGTGGCACAGGTACTCCTTGAAGAGGAAGGTGCTGTGGTAACTGCAGTATCCAATGGCAGGGAAGCTGTAAAACTTTTCTCCCGTCACCCCGAGGGGACATTTGATGTGATACTTATGGATATTATGATGCCTCTGATGGACGGATACGAGGCCGCACGCCAGATCCGGAAGCTTGACAGGACGGATGCTTCTTCCATTCCCATCATCGCACTGACCGCTAATGCTTTTGCAGAGGATGTACGCCATGCACTGGACTGTGGTATGAACGCACATCTGGCCAAACCACTGGATGTAAAAAAAATGATCCATACGATTGCCTGTTACTGTTCAAGGGTATGCATAAGTCATTGTAAAAAGTGACGAATTTTTATTTTTTATATTGTGGATAATCATGTTCAGCAGAAAAAACTGTGTTTATAGTTTTTCCTGCTGTTCCTTTTCTGAAAGCTTATACACAAAAGATTATCTTTCAGGCATATTTTTTAACGGTTATCTAAAGCAGATTGAGATCTAGGAAGAGTTTATCCAGAAGCAGAAAGAAATGATCGAATTTCTGGAAGACCATATTTCAAAGATCACAGATATTATCAGCGGCGTCTGACAGATAAAACTATGCCGGGGGAAAAAGTATGCCTGATGCTTATGACCGTATTACACTCCTGTGCCGCCTGAAAGCTGCACAGACCAGAAATAAAGAACTGGAATCCGGAGAAAGATATGTCCGGCTGAAAGAGCTTCATCAGAAGGAATGCAGGGGATATGGATCCAGGATCCTGGAACAGCAGAAAGAAGCGGCGGATGCCCATAAGGAAACGATACGTGTCCGTAATTACTGGTTCCAGGTACTGGAAGATATGCTTCTGGAGTTTGAAAAAATGCAGAAGAAAACGAAACAGGAGCTCCAGGAGATGGAAAAGCCCTGTATTTTGCCCGTGAGAAAAAAGGGCATGAAGGGGTAAAGGGCACGGTCACTGAAGATTACCAGGGGATCCTTGTACACGATCATGACCGGATCTTTTACAATTATGGAACGGATCATCAGGAATGCCTTGCACCAGAAAATATATTTGACAGAGTGTCCAGGATATTTGAATAAAGAAAACCGATGGCTTTAACTGTTTCCCAGTTTACACCATCGGTTTTCTTAAGTCCAGTTAGCCCTTGAACAGTAACGTAAAAAATTAGCATTTTTAATATCATTTCACATATTTTTTATAAAGATAATTACTGTCAGACAGGGAAGAATGTGTTAATATAATAATATGAGTAATTATAAATTTTAAAAAGAAAATTCGGAAAAAGGAGAGGTTTCTTATGCCAACAACATACGCACATTATAAATTCGGAAAAGAGGTGCTCAGCGCACTTCCAAGACCCCTTCAGAATTCTATAGAAGCGCATAGAGAGTTGTTTGATATTGGGTTACATGGACCGGATATCTTATTTTATTATAATGCATTAAAGAAAGATCCGGTGAATGAACAGGGGCATACACTTCATGAACAATTTGCCGATGAGTTTTTCCATCATGCTGTTGAAGTGATTGAGAAAGCAAAAGATCCGGCAGCGGCGCGTGCATATATTTATGGATTTATCTGTCATTTTGCTTTAGACAGTGAATGTCATCCTTATGTTGAAAAAATTATGCAGGTAGGAAGAGTTTCACACAATGAGATTGAGATGGAACTGGATCGAATGATGCTGACGGAAGATTATCATGATCCTTTGCGCTATCTGACAGCAAAGCACATTCAGCCTAAGATGGAGTATGCGGAAGTGATCGCACCATTTTTCAAAGATGTAACAGCCGAGCAGATCTATAAGGCATTAAAAGGGATGGTTTTTTATCATAAGCTGTTTCTGGCACCGACATCTGGAAAGAGAAAAGCGTTGTTTCTTGGGATGAAGGCAGTGGGGAAATACGATTCATTGCATGACATAGTGATGAGTGTAAAGCCAGATCCGTTATGTCAGAAATATTGTAAGGTTTTGAAACGGCAATATTCAGGTGCAGTGCCGTTAGCTGCGAGTCTGATCGTACAGTATCAGAAGAAATTATTCCAGGACACACCGCTTCCGGAACGTTTTCATGAGACATTCGGTGCAGGAGAAGAGTGGGAGAAACTGCGTCTGTAGAGAATCGAAGAAAAGAGTAACAGACTGCTTGCCAGGAGAGATGCAGAAGAAGAGAAAAAGAGTCAGGAGAATGTAGATGAAGGAATTCGTTAAAGTGCAGGATATCACGAAAACTTATAAAATGGGTGAAGTTGAGATTCATGCAGTGGATCACATCAGCTTTTCGATTGAGCAGGGAGAACTTGTTGTAATCGTTGGACCAAGTGGTGCAGGTAAGACAACTGTGCTTAATATTCTCGGAGGAATGGATACGGCAACAAGCGGGAAGCTGTATGTAGATGGAAAAGATATTACAGCTTATAATTCCAAACAGCTGACAGGATACCGCAGAGATGACATCGGATTTGTTTTTCAGTTTTATAATCTTGTGCCGAATCTGACCGCATTGGAAAATGTTGAGCTTGCGTTGCAGATCAGTAAGGATCCGTTGGATGCACAGGCAGTTTTGGAGGAAGTTGGTCTGGGGGAACGGAAGAATAATTTTCCGGCACAGCTTTCCGGCGGTGAGCAACAGCGAGTTTCAATCGCGAGAGCATTAGCAAAGAACCCAAAGCTTTTGCTTTGTGATGAGCCAACAGGTGCATTGGATTACAATACAGGAAAATCAATTTTGAAATTACTTCAGAATATGTGTAGAGAAAAGGGAATGACAGTTATTATCATTACACATAATCAGGCACTTGCGCCGATGGCAGATCGATTGATTCATATAAAAAATGGACAGGTAGCAAGAATGGAATCTAATGAGAATCCGACTTCGATTGATGAAATTGAATGGTAGGGGATGTGGATGAAGAAAGCATTACGAAAAAACTTTTATATGGAGATCCGTCATAGCCTTGGACGTTTTTTATCCATTTTCTTTATTGTTGCGATAGGATGTGCATTCTTTTCCGGAATCCGTGCATCAGAGCCGGATATGAGATATTCAGGAGATGCATATTTCGATGAGAAGAACCTGATGGATATTCAGGTAATGAGTACAATGGGACTGACAGAAGATGATCTGGATGCAATTCGTGCTGTGGATGGTGTATTGGATGCAGAAGGAAGCTATGCAACAGATGTACTTTGTACGATTCGGGGAAACCAGGTAGCAGTTCATGTTATGGCGCTCCAGGATAAGATGAATCAAGTTCAGTTAGAAGATGGCAGGCTTCCGGAAAAGGAAAATGAATGTGTAATAGATGCAGATTATCTGGATGGAAAGAATCTGAAGGTTGGGGATAAGATCACATTATCGAGTGGGACTTCGGATTCTTTGGAAGATACACTTAAGACAGATACATTTACCATTGTTGGTACGGTCAGCAGTCCGGAGTATATTGCATTTCACAGAGGCAGTACAACAATCGGAAATGGAAGTGTCAGTGCCTTTCTTTGCGTTCCGGAGAAAGCATTTTCATTAGATGTGTATACAGAGATTACAGTGCAGGTTGAAGGCGCAAAGGAAGCGACTGCATTTACGAAAGAATATGAAGAACATGTGGATTCTGTGCTGAAAAAGGTTCAGGCAATTAAAGCGGAAAGAGAACAGGCCAGATATGATGAGATTACTTCGACAGCGCAGGAAAAAGTGGATGAAGCACAAGAAGAGTTAGCTCAGGCAGAGCAGGATCTGGCGGATGGAAAAGAAGAGGCGGAAGAAGAACTTGCAAGTGCAAGAGAGAAACTTGATGCAGCGCAAAAAGAGCTTGAACGAGGAAGAAATCAGCTGGCAGCTTCGAAGCTTGAACTGGAGCAGTCGAGAAATCTTCTGATATCAAAGCAAAAGGAGCTGGATCAGTCCAAAGCACAAGTTGAGCAGGGCGCACAGGAACTTAGCGAAAAACAGATTGCACTTACAACATTAAGAAATCAGCTGGCACAACTGAAAGAGCAGGAAGAAAGTCTGGAAGATCAGAGACAAGAACTTTTAGCGCAACAGACACAGATGCAGCAAAAGAAAGACGAGCTTCTGAAAGCAAAGGAAGAGTTGCAGCAACAGGCAGAAGACTATCAGTCTGCGTATCAGCAGATTTATCAGCCGTTGAAACAGTCTTATGAAGAACTAAATACACAGTATGAACTTCTTTTACAGAACTATGAGGCTCTGAAAGAAGAATACGACCGGAAGCAGGAAGCAGGAGAAGAAGATCCGAAATTAAAGGCTCAGTTAGAACAGTTGGAAGCTGAAAAAACAGCAATGGAAGAGAAGTTGACTGAATTGAAAGCAAATCTGGATAAAATGGAACTGGAGGCGAAAGCTGCCGAAGCGGAGATTCAGAAAAACCAGACAAAGATCGAAGCCGGATTGACGCAGATCAACGAAGGGCTTCCAGCAGTTGAAGCCGGGATAACCCAGATTGAAGCTGGTATTCCGGTATTACAGGATAATATACAGAAACTGACGGATGTGCTGACACAGGGGGATGCTGCAATCCTTACCGCAAGTCGGCAGATAGATCAGGCAAAGGCGCAGATTACATCCGGTCAGCAGCAGATTGACAGCGGATGGCAGCAGATCAGTGAGGGACAGAAGAAGATTGAGGAGGCACAGCAGCAGTTAAGCAGCGGAACAAAGGAGCTGGAAGACGGTTGGGCAGAGTATGAGGAAGGGCGTATAGAAGCTCAGAAGAAGATTGAGGATGGAGAGCGGCAGATTACAGAAGCAAGAGAAGAGCTTGCGAAAGCACAGCAGAAGATCGATGATCTTGAAAAGCCAAAGTGGTATGTCTATGATCGGAACAATCTGACAGAATACAGTGGATATGGAGATAATGCAGATCGTATGCGGGCAATCGGTAAAGTGTTCCCACTCATTTTCTTCCTTGTTGCAGCATTGATCAGTCTGACAACAATGACACGAATGGTAGAGGAAGAGAGAACGCAGATCGGTACTTTGAAGGCTCTCGGATATGGAAATGCTTCAATTGTTGGAAAATATCTCTGGTATGCGATCCTTGCGACATTAACCGGTGGTGTTTTCGGAATTCTGATTGGAGAAAAGATACTTCCTTATATTATCATCACGGCATATAAGATCCTGTATCGCCATATGAATGATGTTGTGATTCCGTATAATTTGTATTATGCCGTAGCAGCATGTGCAGCAGCACTTGCATGTACAGTGATCGCAACACTGTTCTCCTGTATGAAAGAATTACGAGAGCAGGCAGCAGAATTGATGCGTCCGCCGACACCAAAACAGGGAAAACGAGTATTTCTGGAACGAGTTCCGTTTATCTGGAAAAATCTGAATTTCACATGGAAATCAACCGTGCGTAATCTGGTGAGATATAAAAAACGCTTCTTCATGACTGTATTTGGAATTGGCGGTTGTATGGGCATGATGTTGTTTGGTTTTGGATTAAAAGATTCTATTTCAGCAATCGTTCCGCTTCAATACGAACAGATTCAGCTTTATGATGGAGACGTTATTTTAAAGGAAGATGTGACAGAAGAAGAGAGGATTGAGGTTCAGAAAGAACTGGATACGGATAAGAAGGTATCAGTGACTGCAGAAAATCTTTTGAAAAATATTGAGATCAGTTCAGGAGAGTCTTCTCAGGAAGTTTATTTAGATGTACCAAAAGATGTGGAAGCATTCAAAAAGTTTGTCGTGACCCGGGATCGGAAGACAAAAGAAATTTATTCATTGGATGATAAAGGAGCAATCCTGACTGAAAAAGCAGCGAAACTGCTGGGAGTCAGTGTTGGTGATAACTTAACAATCAATACAGATGATGGAGAGAAAACAGTCTTGATCAGCGCAATCTGTGAGAATTATATGGGACATTATCTCTATATGACATCTGAAGTCTATGAAAAGACATTCGGTGAGGCCCCGGCCTATAATTCAATTTATTATAGAACTCAGGATCGTACAACAGAGGAGGCAAAGGATGTCGGCGAAAATGTAATGAAGTGTGATGGAACACTTAGCATCAGCTATACGACAAGCCTGAAAAAGCAGGTGGATCATATGTTGGAGAGTCTGGACATTGTGATTATTGTATTGATTATTTCAGCAGGAATGCTGGCATTTGTAGTGCTGTATAATCTGAATAATATTAACATTACAGAGCGCAAGAGAGAACTGGCAACATTAAAGGTACTTGGATTTTATGACAAGGAAGTTTCTTCTTATGTTTACAGAGAGAATATCCTGCTGACCTTGATTGGGGCACTGGCGGGATTGTTGATTGGAAAAATTCTGCACCGCTTTATTGTTGAGACAGTGGAGATTGATTCGGTTATGTTTGGACGAAATATCGATCCACCAAGTTTCCTGTATGCCTTTCTTCTGACAGTGGCCTTTTCTTTGTTTGTCAATGGAGTGATGTATTTTAAGTTAAAGAAGATTAACATGGTTGAATCACTCAAGAGTGTAGAATAAGACAGATTTGTCAGGAAATATAATAACGAACATAAGAATGGATTGCAGAGAAGCTGCATGGAACATAGATACAATTGTGAAATGTTCCATGACAGCTTCTTTGTTGTTGCCGGCCGCATATAGCGTAAGCAGCAACCGCACGTAGCATGAACAGTAACTTTTTGTTAAAAAGCACTTGAAATATACCTGTAGGGGGTATATATTAATCATTAGAAAATATACCCCCTGGGGGTTATACGACAGGAGAAATACAATGGAAGAAAAGAAAGTCTGTCCGGGATGTTGTCACAAGACAAAGGATCGCCCGGAAAAAGAATATAAAGATCTGATGAATCGTCTGAGTAGAATTGAAGGACAAGTCAGGGGCGTTCGCAGAATGGTTGAAGAAGGTGCGTATTGCCCGGATATTCTGATTCAGGTATCTGCGGTGAATGCAGCTCTGAATAGTTTCAATAAAGTACTTTTGGCAAACCATATCCGGACATGTGTGGCAGATGATATCCGGGATGGAAAAGATGAAACGATTGACGAGCTCGTGACGACACTTCAGAAATTGATGCGATAAAAGATCTGAAGAGAGGTCCGGTACAAAAAGTCCGGATCACAACTTGAAGGAGGAGCAAGATGGAACAATATAATGTGACGGGAATGAGCTGTGCAGCCTGCAGTGCCCGTGTCGAGAAGGCAGTTGGGAAAGTCCCCGGAGTTGAGAACTGTTCAGTCAGTCTTCTGACGAATTCCATGGGAGTGGAAGGCACAGCAACAGTAGATGCGGTCATTGCGGCTGTTGAGGAAGCTGGATATGGGGCAACGTTGAAATCTGCAAAGAATGAAGGGCATGGGATGAATCAAAGTGAGCAGAACTGTGCGGAAGGTGCGTTGAAAGACAGGGAGACACCGAAGATGAAAAGGCGTCTGATCGCTTCTTTGTGTTTTTTGATTCCGCTCATGTATCTGTCAATGGGGCATATGATGTGGGGCTGGCCACTTCCGGTATTTCTGGAAGGAAATCATGTGGCGATGGGGCTGGCGCAGCTCCTGTTAACGACAATCGTTATGGTGATCAATCAGAAGTTTTTTATCAGTGGATGGAAAGGCATGATCCATAGAGCACCAAATATGGATACGCTGGTTGCACTTGGTGCAGGTGCATCTTATGGATATAGCGTGTATGCATTATTCGCTATGACGGCAGCGCAGACGGTAGGCGATATGGATCATGTGATGGAGCTGATGCATGAATTTTATTTTGAATCAGCAGCAATGATTTTAACGTTGATCACAGTCGGAAAGATGCTTGAAGCGCATTCAAAGGGAAAGACAACAGATGCATTAAAGAGCCTTATGAAGCTGGCACCAAAGACAGCAACGCTCCTGCGTGATGGAAAAGAACAGGAAGTTTCTATTGATCAGGTAAGAAGAGGAGATCAGTTTGTTGTAAGACCTGGGGAGAATATTCCGGTGGATGGAATTGTTCTGGAAGGAAACAGTGCAGTAGATGAAGCTGCCCTGACCGGAGAGAGTATACCGGTAGATAAAGCAGAAGGGGATAAAGTGTCTGCGGCTACAATGAATCAGTCAGGTTTTCTGCGTTGCGAGGCGACGCGAGTTGGCGAGGATACGACATTATCACAGATCATTCAGATGGTAAGTGATGCGGCAGCAACCAAAGCACCAATTGCCAAAGTGGCAGATAAAGTTTCAGGAGTATTTGTTCCGGCGGTTATTTCTATTGCAATTGTCACAATGATTGTATGGCTGCTTGTCGGAGAGCCTATTGGATTTGCACTTGCAAGGGGAATTTCTGTTCTGGTGATCAGCTGTCCGTGTGCATTAGGTCTGGCCACTCCGGTTGCAATTATGGTTGGAAATGGAATGGGCGCGAAGAATGGAATCATGTTTAAGACAGCTGTTTCGCTGGAAGAGACAGGAAAGACGGAGATTGTTGCACTGGATAAGACAGGAACAATCACAAATGGAGAACCGAAGGTGACGGATCTGCTCCCTGCGGACGGAATGACAGAACATGAATTATTATTTTTTGCAAATGCATTGGAGAAGAAAAGTGAGCATCCGCTTGCCCGGGCAATTCTTGCAAAGGCAGAAGAAAATGGGGAAGCAGAGCAGAAAAGTGAAATCACACAGTTTCAGGCAGTTCCGGGAAATGGTCTGTCAGGAAAACTTGGAGAGGACTGGCTGTACGGAGGCAATTTTAAATTCATTTCTGACAAAATGAAGATTTCTGCCAGCATAAAAGAACAGGCGGAACGGTTGGCACAGCAGGGAAAGACACCGCTGTTCTTTGGAAGGAATGAGCAGTTCCTTGGCATGATCGCAGTTGCGGATGTGATCAAGGAAGACAGTCCACAGGCAGTGAAAGAACTTCAGAATATGGGAATCCATGTTGTTATGCTGACCGGAGATAATGAGCGCACAGCGAAGGCAATTGGTGAGCAGGCAGGTGTGGATGAAGTGATTGCAGGTGTTCTTCCGGAAGGAAAAGAACAGGTGATCCGCAAGCTGAAAGAAAAAGGAAAGGTTGCGATGGTAGGTGACGGTATCAATGACGCACCGGCACTGACCAGGGCAGATATGGGAATTGCCATTGGAGCGGGGACAGATATTGCAATCGATGCAGCGGATGTTGTGCTGATGAAGAGCCGGTTAAGTGACGTGCCGGCGGCAATCCGTATGAGCCGTGCAACACTGCGCAACATTCATGAGAATCTGTTCTGGGCATTTTTCTATAATGCGATAGGAATTCCACTGGCAGCAGGAATCTGGATTCCGGTCTTTGGTTGGAAATTAAATCCGATGTTCGGAGCGGCGGCAATGAGCCTGTCCAGCTTTTGTGTAGTAACAAATGCATTGAGACTGAATCTGTTTAAAATGCACGATGCCAGCAAAGACAGAAAAAGAAAGATGAAAAAGATAGAAACAGCAGAAAATACTGTTTCAGATATTGTCTTAGCAGACAAAAATGAGTCAGAAAACAAGGAGGAGACAAAGATGACAAAGACAATGAAAATCGAAGGAATGATGTGTGGACACTGTGAGGCGGCTGTGAAGAAAGCTCTCGAGGCACTTGAGCAGGTTGATACAGCAGAAGTCAGCCATGAGGCCGGAACAGCAGTTGTAACACTGAATTCCGAAATCAGTAATGAAGTGCTGAAAAAGACAGTCGAAGACAAAGATTATACAGTAACAGCGATCGAGGATTAAGGAGCAAAGAAGAGGTCCCCTGCGGAAGTGAAAGATTCTGCAGGGGATCTCTTGGATTAATCCTTGTATACAATCTTTCCATCACAGATTGTATATTTTACTTTTCCATACAATTCCCATCCGGTAAATGGAGAATTAGAAGACTTAGAAGCATAAGTCTCGGGAGTCCATTTCTCATTCGGATCAAACAGTACAAGATCAGCTGATTTTCCTTCTGCGACAGAACCGCATGGAAGGTGATACAGGCTGGCAGGATTGATCGTCATCTTCTCGATCAGCTGGCTTAATGTCAGGTGTCCCGGACGTACAAGGGAAGTGATTCCGAGAGCAAGGGAAGTCTCAAGACCAATAATACCGCTTGGTGTTTGTGTGATAGGACGGGATTTCTCTTCCGTACTGTGTGGCGCGTGGTCTGTAGCAATCAGATCGATCGTACCGTCTTTGAGACCTTCGATGATAGCAAGGCGGTCATTTTCTGTACGAAGCGGTGGGTTCATCTTGGCAAGTGCGCCGTATTTTAATACAGCTTCATCTGTCAAAGTGAAATGATGCGGAGTTGCCTCTGCATGCAGATTTGCTCCCATAGCTTTAAAGGTACGTACCAGTTCAACGGACTGTCCGGAGCTGATATGCTGGATCACGACTTGTGCACCGGAACGAAGCGCCAGCAGACAATCTCTGGCAACAAGAGATTCTTCAGCAATCGAAGGAGATCCGTAGATGCCCAGCGCATCAGATACAGGTCCGTGGTTGATTCCGTTTGTTTCAATAAATGCAGGATCTTCTTCATGAAGACTGATCGGAAGGTCAAGTGCCTTCGCCTCTTCCATGGCCTTATAGAGAAATGCAGCGTTCTTAAGAGGGATTCCGTCATCTGTGAATCCACAGGCACCGGCAGCGGCAAGTTCCTTCATAGAAGTCATCTCTTCACCCTTGAGTCCGCAGGAGACAGCAGCAGCCTGGAAAATATGGATGTCTTCCAAAGCCTCCCGTTCCATCAGTTCTTTGAGAACCGGAACAGAATCGATGACCGGTGAAGTATTTGCCATACAGATCACGGAAGTAAATCCACCGGCAGCAGCTGCTAGAGATCCGGTATGGAGATCTTCTTTATAAGTAAATCCGGGATCACGGAAATGAATGTGTGTGTCAACAAGTCCTGGAGAAATCATAAGTCCTGCAGCATCAAGCTCATCCTCTCCATTTTCAGGTGTCAGAGTTCCGGCATCTGCGAGTGTCTGGATCAGACCGTCTGTGATGCGAAGGTCGACAAGACGTTCTGTGTCAGATGCAGGATCAATTAGAAAACCATTTTTTATAAGCATAATTCATCCTCCTTTTGCTGTTAAGTATACCGTATTTTTGATAGAGATTCAAATTTATTAGAAAATGTGTTATCATAAGCATACCGTAATATGAAAAGAAAGAAGGCAGAAAGGTTATCTCTGAATTTTACCGGATTCAGACAATCGTTCTGCGGAAAGAAGGAGTAAATGAAAGAATACGATTATCTGATTGTCGGAGCAGGTCTTTATGGAGCTGTCATGGCACATGAATTAAAGAAAAAAGGGAAGAAATGTCTTGTGATTGACCGAAGAGATCATATTGCAGGAAATATTTACTGTGAGGACATAGAAGGAATCCATGTACATAAATATGGTGCACATATTTTCCATACGTCTGATAAAAAGATATGGGATTACATGAATCAGTTCGCGGAATTTAATAATTACATCAATTCACCGGTAGCAGTTTATAAAGATGAACTTTATAACTTGCCATTTAATATGAATACATTCAGTAAGATGTGGAATATCCGCACACCACAGGAAGCAAAAGAGATTATTGAAAAACAGCGCAAAGAGACAGGAATCACAGATCCACAGAATCTGGAGGAACAGGCACTTTTTCTTGGCGGAAGAGATATCTATGAGAAACTGATCAAGGGTTATACAGAGAAACAGTGGGGAAGAAAGTGTACAGAACTTCCGGCATTTATTATCAAACGTCTGCCATTCCGCTTTGTTTACGATAATAACTATTTCAATGACAGATATCAGGGAATTCCGGTTGGCGGTTATACAGCAATCGTTGAGAAGATGCTGGAAGGGACAGAAGTTCGCACCGGGATTGATTTCTTTGAATTCAGAAAAGAGAATCCGGAGATTGCAGAGAAGATTATTTTTACAGGAATGATCGATGAATATTTTGGATATCAGCTGGGAGCATTGGAGTATCGTTCAGTCAGATTTGAGACAGAAGTTCTTGATTGTGAGAACTATCAGGGAAATGCTGTTGTCAATTACACAGAGCGTGAAGTTCCGTATACAAGAATTATCGAGCATAAGCATTTTGAGTTTGGCAAGCAGGAGAAGACTGTTATTTCCAGAGAGTATTCATCAGAATGGAGTGTTGGCATGGAACCATACTATCCGGTAAATGATGAGAAGAATAATGCATTGTTTGAAGAATACAAGAAGCTTGCAGAAAAGGAAGAAAATGTAATCTTTGGCGGACGACTGGGAGATTATAAATATTATGACATGGATAAAGTTGTTGCCGCAGCTCTTGACAGACTGGAAGAATTCAATTAATATGAGAGTCACACTTCAGTCGTTCTGACTGAAGAATCAGGAAAGATTCTGAAGAGTAGTTCGTATCAGATTCTGATAATTTTCAATTGGACAGGTATTGTATCGTGTGCGGTGTGGGGCCGCACACGTTTAGATGACAGATTGCAGTAGAATTAAATATGGAAAAAATGTATGAAGTACTTCGCTTCGTGGAAAAAGGAACAGAATGCCAGCAGGGGATCGATTGCCTGCAGGGAGAACTTTTGATTTATTATCTGCGGGATAATACACAGTTGGATAAAGCGGTGTTGTTTGAATGGTTTCGACAGATTGCCGGGGAAATAAGAAAGTACCAGCAGTCGAAACGCGGGCAGAATTATCGATGTCTGACGCCGTATAGTATTGTTGTGACAGAAGAAGGAGAACTGCTGCTTTTAAATCCGGATGCACAGGAAAATGAATTTGTTATGAAGAAGATGCAGCAGAAAGCGGTGAGAAGTCATTTTATCCGCCCGACAGCGTCAGGCAGTAGGAAAAATTGTTCCGTAGATTTGTTCGGATATGGTAAAATTTTGCAGTTTTTACTGGCATATACAGAGCAGATCCCGGAACTTAGCAGAAGTGAAGAACGCAGACTGGAGCGGATTATTGAACGTTGTACCGGTGGCGGAAGACGGCATTATGATAAGATCAGCCAGGTGATACGTGATCTTCCGGAGGAACGCGAGGAATGGAATCTGGAACAGAAAGTAAAATTTCGGAATGTCAAACTGGCGGTTCTTTTATTTGCTGCCGGGGCAGTAATTGCGGCAGCAGGAATT
>OIZP01000931.1_pt1 | contig 16397 bp, 8 predicted proteins | sample 1588531 | NCBI WGS metagenome assembly OIZP01 (sample SAMN03283283) | human gut metagenome | biome: human-associated habitat; material: feces | host: Homo sapiens | place: Peru | collected 2012
CTCTATAAACTCTGTATATATATTCGCCTTCTTCAGAGCCTCAAGATCATACTCCTCCTCTCCGTCCTCACAGACGAGAAGAAGTGTCTTGGCTCCACCTGTAAAGCCTCTGTCCATCAGGGTCTCCTTTGCAAATGTTGTCTTGCCACTCTCAAGGAATCCCATGAACACATATACAGGTATCTCTTTATTCTGACGTCCCATCATATTAACTCCTTATCATAGAACAACCTGCTTAAACCTCGAACAATTCTGCAAGGTCGTCCTCCTTAAGCTTGCTTCCTATTACGCAAAGCTTACCAGTGATGTCAGCCTTGCCCTTTCTGATCTCGAACTCGCCTGGTACAAGATCAAAGTACAGCCACTCACTTGCATCGCTAGGTACGATACCCTTTGCTCTGAGGATAACACCGTACTTCTCTGTGTCAGCCAGAGTGTCAAGGATCTCTCTGAGCTTGTCCTCATTGTACTTGTGAGGAGTTTCCTTGCCCCAGCTCGTAAATACCTCATCTGCATGATGATGGTGGTGATCATGGTCATGGCAGCCACATGTACACTCATCGCCATGGTCGTGATCATGATGCTCGTGCTCGTCGTGATCGTGGTGATGCTCGTGCTCATCGTGGTCGTGATGATGATGGTCATGGTCGTGACAGCCACATGTGCACTCATCGCCGTGGTCGTGGTCATGATCATGTCCCTTCTTAGCCTCATCCATCATTGTCTCCTCAAGAGACTTGTAGTTCTGCATAGCCTCTCTGATGGCTGCTCCATCGATCTCATCCCATGGAGTTGTGATGATGGTTGCATGATCGTTCTTCTCCCTGATCATAGCTACAGCCTTCTCTATCTTGTCCTGTGTAGTAGTCTGTGTTCTGCTCAGAATGATAGTGTTAGCACTCTCGATCTGGTTGTTGAAGAACTCGCCAAAGTTCTTCATATAGATCTTAACCTTTGACACATCGGCAACTGTTGTGTAGCTGTCGAGCTCAACATCAAGATTGCCTGATACATCCTTTACTGCCTTGATAACGTCAGACAGCTTGCCAACTCCTGATGGCTCAATGATGATCCTGTCAGGTGTGTAATCTGTGATAACCTGCTTAAGTGCAGTACCGAAATCTCCGACCAGTGAACAACAGATACAACCTGAGTTCATCTCTGTGATCTGAACGCCGGCATCCTTCAGGAAACCGCCATCGATTCCTATCTCACCAAACTCGTTCTCTATAAGAACCAGCTTCTCTCCCTTAAATGCCTGCTCAATAAGTTTCTTGATCAACGTTGTCTTGCCAGCTCCAAGGAAGCCTGAGATAATATCAATCTTTGTCATATCAATCACTCCTTAAACAAATTTATATTAAGACCATGTATACTAAATACACGGTCTTTGATATCTACATCCACATGATTATACTCGATTGCTTTTATTTTTGCAAGAAATCAGACATCATATGTGGATTATTGAGTATTTATTTCATGTGTACATCCATCTGATTAAATGGAATCTCTATGTCATTCTCGTCAAATGCCTTTTTCAGCTTCCACATGGCATCCCACTTGGCATCAAAGAACTTCTCTATCGTCGCATAGAACTTCACATACATATTGATCCCACTGTCTGCAAATTCATCTATATAGAACAGAATCTGCTCATCCGGAAGATAACCATCCACATCCTTAATGGTCTCAATGGTAACCCTCTTGACCTTCTCCATATCAGAATCATACGCAACAGAAAATGGTATATCCACCCTCCTCATATCATGCTCTGTCACATTCACAAGGGATGTGTTGGATATGTTGCCATTCGGTATGACGACTGATTTGTTGTCGAAAGTTATCAGCCTTGTATAGAATATGTCTATGGACACGACTGTTCCTTCGCAGTGGGTATTGTTCTCCACAATATAGTCACCGACCCTGAATGGTTTTAATATGAGAATCAACAAGCCGCCCGCAAGATTCGACAGACTTCCCTGAAGTGCAAGTCCGAGGGTAACCCCCGCTGTGCCTAGTATAGTTATAAATGAAGTGATCTGAAATCCCACAATGCTCGCCGCAGTGAGCACGATCAACACGTTCAGAACAATCTTGACCGCAGATATGAAAAAACCGGCAACGCTTGGATCCAGCTTTGACCTCTCGAAACTCTTCCTGAGTATCCTGAGCAGCAACTTCACCAGCTTGAAGCAGACGACCATGAATATGACAGCCACAACTACACTGCCAAGCTTGGACATACACCAGTCTGTAAGCTTCTGGATATACTGCCCTACGATACTTACCTGATCCGTGGCCTCCTTCACCGCATCCCCGACCACACTCTCTGTGGTCGCAGTATCAGCCGCCATGTTATACAGATCACCAATCAATAGCATAAATGTCTATTCCTCCTATTTTACATGGGCAAACACTGCAAATGACAGTGCAGGAGCACTCACTTCTATCACGCCATCCGCCGCAATCTCATATCCTTTGTTATTGTTGCCCTCGCCTCCGTATTTCAGGTTATCACTTGAGAAGATCTCTCTGTACTTTCCATCCGTCTCAACCGGAAGCTTATATCCTGTCACATTTTTAAGTCCGAAGTTGCAGACAATATACACATCATCTGCGACATCCAAACCATGTCTTACAAATGATATTACCTGTCCCTTCTCCTGTATATCAAGTACACTGCCGGCAAGGTCCCTGCCATCACCGCACAGAGCATTCTTTGTATCGTATAATTTGTTGAGTTCCTTTATATATTTCTGGAAATAGCTGTTTGCATCGAACTCAAGAACCGACCAGTCGATCTGGGTTCTTCCGTCAAATCCGGCAAATCCGCCTAATTCCTGTCCCATAAACGTCAGCTTTCTTCCAGGTAGTGACATGGTGAGACCAAACAGAAGTCTGAGATCAGCATACTTGTCCTCATAGCCACCCGACATCTTGGATGCGTAACTTCCACGCTCATATGCAACCTCATCATGGCTGAGCGCCCATACGGTATCATCCTTCTCGTCAAATGGTATACCACATGTATAATCCATAAAGCTTCCTCTGTTCACTGGAGGTATCATCATGAAATCTGTCACTCTGGACACAGCTTCATTATTCCACCTGAGATCTGTCATAACATCATCACCTGCAGTGCCGAGGTTTGTTCTCAGTGCTCTGATAAGCTCCTCATCCTCCAGCCTTACTCCGTCCAGATGATATGTATCTATCCAATATGCGATACAATCCACATCCCTCACAGATACCATATCCATGATAACGCCTATTCCCTTGCTGTGGAAATGATCGACCATGGCCATGAACTCCGTAGGTGTTCCAAATCTCGATGTCGGAGCGAACATTCCCACGGTATCATAACCCCAGCCATTGTCATCTCTGTATTCCATGAGTGGCATAAACTGTATATAGTTGTATCCCATATTCTTCACATACATGGCAGCCTCTTTGCCAAATTCGAGATAGTTAAGAGGAGCTCCATCTGAGTTTCTCTTCCATGTCGGCATATGGACCTCATATATATTTACCGGGGCAGATGCACTGCCTCTCTTCTTCATATATGAAGAGTCTGACCAGATATACTCAAGCTTTGCAAGTACCGACGCATTTCCCGGTGCAACCTCATATACCTCAGCGTAAGGGTCTGCAAATATATCTGTATTTCCATCTCTGTATAATGCCTCGAATTTGTATCTGGTATTCATGAGATCGCCCGGAATGAACAGCTCAAACATATCAGTGTAATCAATCCTTCTCATAGGATTCACGCGTCCATCCCATCCGTTGAAATCTCCGACCACGCTGACCCTGGTTGCCCCCGGCATATTCATGCAGAACGATACACCCTGTACACCATCAAGCGTGATCTGTCTTGCTCCAAACAGATCCTTTACATGAAAATCCGACAATATTCCATCGTCTCCATTTACCACCTTCATGACATTGACCGGATCCACACTGTATCCGAATGAATACGGATCATAGAATTCAGCCGCCTGCTCGCCTTCTGTTATGAGCTTATATGCAAATGCCCCGCTATCCTCGATCTTCACTGTAAAAAATCCCTGTGAGCCTATCTCGGTCATAGGATATTTAAATATCGGCTCGCCCGTTTCTTCATTTATCCTGAGAACAAACGCAGCCGTAGCCCTCGGAAGGTATGCATTTACATAGCAGTCATTAAGGCACTGGTGCATACCAAGAATATGATGAGGGTTGCCATGCGTACCCCTTGTTATCGCTGCAACCTCATCTGATTTCAATACAAATATCTCCATAAAACCCCTTCTCCTAATGTTAGTCTATCTTGTGTATAAATATTCCGCTTCTGAGCTTTGGCTCAAACCACGTTGACTTTGGAGGCATGAGAAGTCCTGCATCTGCAATATCGAACAACTCAGTGATGGATGTCGGATACATCGAGAATGCAACCGCCATTCCTCCATCCACCAAACGCTCAAGCTCTGCAAGTCCTCTGATTCCACCAACGAACATGATCCTCTGATCAGTTCTAGGATCCTGTATGCCAAGTATCGGTGCAAGCACATTATCCTGAAGTACCGATACGTCAAGTCTGCCCACAACATCATCCGGAACAACGCCTTCTCTGACATCCAGTCTGTACCAGCTTCCATCCATGTACATTCCCACCTGTCCTTTGACCTGTGGTTCCACCGGAACATCACTGGCTGTCACATCAAATATCTTTGAAACCTCATCCATGAATTCCTGCTTGTCATGTCCGTTGAGATCTTTTACCACTCTGTTGTACGGCATGATCATAAGCTGGTCATGAGGGAAAAGTACAGAGAGGAAATAATTGAATTCCTCATACTCGGTATATCCCGGATTCTTCTCTCTCATATGGATTCCCGCCTTGACAGCCGATGCCGCCCTGTGGTGTCCATCCGCTATATAGATATCGTCCACACCTTCAAATGCAGCTCTGATGGTGTCTATATCTTCCTGATCATCTATTATCCATACGTTGTGAGTGATCCCGTCAGGTGATGTGAAGCCATACAGCTTCTCACCCTTCTTCACTCTATCGATGATCTCGTCAACCTTATCTATCGCTCTGTACGCAAGGAATATAGGTCCCGTCTGCGCTCCGCATGCCTCGACATGCTTTATTCTGTCTATCTCCTTGTCCTCTCTGGTATTCTCATGCTTCTTGATGACTCCATTCATATAGTCATCTATAGAAGAACATGCCACGAGTCCTGTCTGACGCCGGCCATCCATGATAAGCTCATAAATATAATAGACTGGTCTGCGCTCCATGATATATGTTCCATCATCTATCATGCCCTGAAGCAGCTGACCAGCCTTATCATATACACATGGAGCATATGTATCCACATCTGGTCCAAAGGATGTCTCTGCTCTGTCCACTTTCAAAAATGATAATGGTTCGCGCTTGACCTCTATCTCTGCTTCCTGACGGTTATACACATCGTATGGCAAGGCAGCTACTCTGCCTGCAACATCTGGTCTCGGTCTATAGGCTCTAAAACTTCTGATTGTTGCCATATTCTCTACTCCTGTCATAAATATTTTATTGTATGTGCCAATTAACCTCTTACAGCCTTGACAACCTTCTTGATCGAATCCTCATATTCCTCCTCTGATGAGTTCTCGAAAATGAAGAGATCCTTGATGTTTGTAGGCGGATTGAAGTTCTGGCTGTTGATGTACTCATCCCAGTGCTCAAGCTTCCATGTATCCCTGTCTGAAGCTCTCTTGATCATTCTCTCATGACATACATCTTTTCTTGTATTTACCCAGATAACGAAGAGCTCTGCATCTTTCTCTGCAAGCTTAGCGCGAAGATTGTCAAGATACTCATCATCTCTGATCTCCTCTGTAAACGGAGCATTGATGAGAACTGTATCATTGTAATCCAATGCCTCAAATGCAAGATCCAGCACACAGTAATACTCGTAATCTCTGATCTCCTTCTGGAAGAAATCTGATGAACGGTTGTACTCCTGTCCGGCAACTACAAATATCTGCTTTGAAAGCACGATAAGTGTATCCTTGTCAAGGTATACACAATTGTGAAGTGCCTTTGCAACCTGCTTTGAAATAAATGTCTTTCCACATGCTGGTGGTGATGTAACTAAAATAAGCTTCTTCATATCTATAAATGCCTCCATGTAAATGAAATCAATTTTTCTAATAGTTTATCACAATTGCTATTTGCTTACAACATTTTTTAACGTTAAATAAAAATAAAGAACAGCAAAGAACAATATACGTAAAAAACCGTCAGACCTGTTTTGCAGGCCTGACGGTTAAGATCATATCTCCCAACTGTATGTTGTTATATTTTTATTTTACTATGATTGTACACTTTGCGTACTTACCACTGCCATCCTTAGCCTTACATTTAATTACCACACGGCCCTTCTTCTTACCTACTACTGTTCCACTTGTTGTTACGGTAGCGATCTTCTTATTTGAGGAAACCCAGGTAACTGCCTTGTTGTTTGCAGTTGCAGGACCTACTGTTGCCCTGAGTGTTATCTTTCCCCTTCTCTTTATGGTTGCTGTCTTCTTGTTTAACTTGATCGAAGAAACCATAATAACTGAATTGATTGTACACTTGGCAGTAATATTGCTTCCGTCCTTTGATTTACATGTGATAACTGCCGAACCCTTTCCAACAGCCTTGACAACTCCTGTTGATGAAACTGTTGCCACCTTGGTGTTCGATGATGACCATGTAACAGCCTTATTGTTTGCCGCTGCAGGACCTACAGTCGCCTTGAGTGTGAATGTCGCACCCTTCTTGATTGTCTTGTTTGTTGCATTGAGCTTGATGGATGTTACAGGCTGTGAAACCGTAACAGTACACTTTTCAAGCTTGCCGCTTCCATCCTTAGCCTTACACGTGATAACTGCTGTTCCCTTTGATACTGCTGTGATAGTACCATTGTTTACAGTTGCTACCTTGCTGTTAGAAGTTGTCCACTCAACATTTCTGTTATTTGCGTTAGCAGGAGCTACAGTCGATGTTATTCTGCCCTGTTTACCCACAAACAGATTCAGTTTTGTCTGATTAAGTTTTATTCCTGTAACCGGCTGGTTAACTGTAAGTCTGAGAGTTGCCTTGGCCTTTCTTCCTTCAATGCCTTCGACAGCCTCGCATGTGATAGTCGCTGTACCACGACCCTTAGCTACTATCTCACCGTTCTCATTTACTGTTGCAACTGCATCACTTGATGATGTCCACTTCAGTGCTGCACTGGCTGCATCCGCTGGATTGATAGTTGTATTTACTACAAATTTATCGCCAACATTTACTGTCTTGTTAGTCTCAGCAAGAACTATGGATGAAATCTGCTGAACGACAGTGACCTCACATGTCTTTGATATGTTACTTCCATCTCTTGCAGTACATGTTATTGTTGTTGTTCCGGCTTTAACACCTGTTATTGTCCCGCTTGATACTGTTGCAACACCCGGATCACTTGACTGCCATATAACATTTCTGTCATTTGCATCTTCTGGAAGTACGGTCTGCTTAACAGTTCCACGTTCACCCACATACAGAGTGAGCTTTTCCTTGTCGAGTGTTATAACACTTACATACTTCTTTACCGTAAGAGTGAATGATGTTGTTTTCTCACTTCCATCAACTGCTGTAGCTGTGATAACTGTTGTTCCTCTGTCGAGGGCTGTTATCAAACCATCCTTGTCAATGCTTGCAACACTCTCATCTGATGATGCCCAGATGACTTCCTGATTCGATGCATTTGCAGGGGATGCAGTGCTTGTTACCTGCATTGTATCACCAGCATATATTGTTGTCCTGTCTCTGTTTATTCTAAGGCTTGTAACTCTCTGCTTTACAGTAATATTACATGTAACGTATATATCCTCAGACAGAGCGAACTTTATCACTGCCTCTCCTGGAGCCCTGGCGGTAATGGTTGCCTTTGTCTTATCAGATGAATTAACTGATACTGAAGCCACGCTTGTATTTGACGATGTCCATGCCATCTTATAAATACTTGTATCCTCTGCATCGATGATAGCCTCAAGTGATATAACCTTGCTGTCGGCATCTGCTCCCAGCAGAAGTTCTGCACTATCTATATTGAGTGATAAACCTTCCACCGGCTTCTGTACTGTCACATGGCACTTGCCATACGCCTTGTCTGTATCAACAGATGTACATATAACATCGGCCTCTCCTGGGTTAACTGCTGTCACATTGCCGTCAGAGTCAACCTTCACAACATCCTCATTTGAAGATGACCATATTACACTCTGCTCCTCTGCCGTATTTGGTGATACTGTAGCGGTGAGCTTATTGCTTCCACCAGCTATGAGAGTCATGCTCGACTGTGAAAGTGACACACTGTTTACTCTCTGTGCTACATTTACCTGTACTACAGTTTCAACCTCAGGGTTATCAGTTGATACAAAGTGGAGATATGCTATACCAGCACTCTTTGTTGTTATAACTTTCCTTGTCGCATTGAATGTGACGATCTTATTATTCTCGTTACCATTGGCATCTGTCACCTTACATGTAAAGCCAGAAATATCTGATGATGCAATTCCATCCTCAGTAACACACTTTACATCTAACTGCTTAGAGCCATTCTCAGCATATGTTCCACAGTCCATGTTGATGACTGCACCATCTTCATATGTTATCTGATCGCCCGCATCATCCTTCTTTGTCTGATCCACTAGATAAAGTCCTGTAACAGGCTTATGGCATGACATGTTCAGATATCCAACAGCTCTTCCGTTCAATATTACATGTATCTGGGCTGTTCCTGCAGAAACACATGTAAGTTCACCCGTCTGGGCATCTATCTTAGCAACTCTCTCATTTGATGAGCTCCATGTTATATTCTCATGAGGATTCTTCTCGTCATCAGTTGCTGTGAGTGTGGTAACATCTCCTACTCTGAAGCTGAGGGTAGATGCACCAGACTCTGTAACTCCGCCATCAGTTGTATACCATACCACAAGTCTGAGCGGATTCTGTATGTTAAGTGTGAACTTAACCTTTCCAAGTCCTGCTCCTGTGTAATAATTGTATGTGATCTTCTGCTCATCAGGATCTGCAGTCAGGTTATATCCATCGATCTGTCCACCGGTTACAGTTGATGACTGATTTTTGGCATCTATTCCCTGTATTCCTGCATAACCTACTGTATCCTTGGTTCTTTCATATTTTGCATTGCCCTCTTTGTCATATACAGGTGGCAGATCAAGGTCATCCCACGCCTTGTGAAGTCCATACTGTGATGAGAACTCACCAAGATCATAATCATAATTAGGAGTCTCAAGAACTATGTCTCTGCTGTTTCCTGCACAACTGAACACTCCGCCTTCGCCATAAAGCTGAGGACACACTGATATATCTATAGCCACAAGACTATTGTTATCAAGATTGAGCTCCTTCAGATAATCATGGCCCTTCAGATCTATTCCCTGAAGATCATTATCCTCAAGATATAGCTTCTCCAACGCACTGTTTGATGCTATGTCAAGCTCTGCGAGGGAATTTGCAGATGCATCAAGGTTGATCAGCCCCTTCAGGGTGGTTATATCAAGCTTATTTATACCTGTATCCTTAACATAAAGATTAGTAAGCTTGGTATTCTTTGTAACATCCACAACACCTAATGCATTACTGCTGACATCAAGACTGGTGAGGCTCGTATTCTGTGTCACGTCTATCGATGTAAGTCTTGTATTAGAACAGTTGAGGTCTGTGAGTCCTGGTGTATTATCGATATTAAGATCGACAATGTTACTGTTAGAACAGTCAAGTGAAGCAAGAGCTGTATCACCAGACACATCAAGCTTTGTGAGTGATGAACGAACACTTCCTCCTTCCGGTCCGGCACAGTACAGTGATGTGAGCTTCGTGTGACCTGACACATCAAGGACAGGCAGTGAACGCATGCTGTCACAATAGAGTGATGTAAGTTCCATGTTTGATCCGAGATCAAGTGTTGATATGGTGGTTCCACTTACGCCAAGCACCTTAAGCCCCTTCATATTGCTGACATCTATCGATGAAAGGTTTGTTGAATTGGCATTGAGCAGTACAAGATTATTGTAATCAGCCAGAGATGTAAGGCTTGTGATCTTGTTTCCACTTATATCAAGATATGTAAGTTTCTCTGCACTTACCGGCAGAGTCAGACTGTCTATTCTGTTACTTGAGACATCTATATATTCAAGATTCTCAAGATTCTCTATATCAAGATTCCTTATAGACTGCTCATTACAATCCAGCTTTGACAGATTGGTGAACAATTCTACGCCATTCAAACTTGATATAGCAGGAGAACACTTCGAAACATCTATAGATGTTACATTCGCGATCTCCGCATCTGACAGATAACCATTACTGTCTGTATCGAAATTACTCGACACATAGCTTCTAAACGACGAATCCGTAAACGTGTCAGCTATGGATACGCCATCATCCGCTGCATAAACCGGGCCAACACTGGCCAGTGACTGGACAATCATCGCTGCACTCACAGCCGCTGCCAGCCATCTCTTCCCTTTTCTCATAAAATACCTCCCTTAGTAATTCATGGTTTATTTACAATTAATCTAATTTTAGTATACCTGTTTGTGCAATGTCAACATAATGTTATCAATAATACCGCATAATATGACGCCATGCAAAACAAAAAAATTGCCGGGACATGTTTAGCAACATTATCCTGACAGATCTTTATAATATTGTTAGTACAGATACTTCAAATATCCATATATTTTATTACTTCTTTGTGATATATCCCTTAGCCTTCAGAAGCTCTGCACAGAGAACTGCACCACCTGCAGCACCTCTTACAGTGTTGTGTGAAAGGCCAACGAACTTCCAGTCATATACTGAATCCTCACGGAGACGTCCAACGCTGATACCCATACCATTCTCGAAGTCAACGTCCAGAGCAACCTGTGGTCTGTTGTCCTCCTCAAGGTACTGGATAAACTGCTTTGGTGCACTTGGAAGACCAAGCTCCTGAGGTGCGCCCTTGAAGCTTGTCATAGCCTCGATGAGCTGCTCCTTTGTAGGGTTCTTTCTGAACTTTACAAATACAGTTGCTGTATGTCCGTTGAGAACTGGGACTCTGATACACTGGCTTGTGATAGTGATTCCCTCTGCAGGAACGATCACACCATTCTCCTTGTCTACCTTACCCCAGATTCTGAGTGGCTCCTTCTCTGACTTCTCTTCCTCACCACCGATATATGGGATGATGTTGCCAAGCATCTCAGGCCAATCCTTGAATGTCTTACCTGCTCCTGAGATTGCCTGATATGTGCTTACGATAACCTCGTATGGCTCAAATTGCATCCATGCTGTAAGTACCGGTGCGTAGCTCTGGATTGAGCAGTTAGGCTTAACTGCAACAAATCCTCTCTCTGTTCCAAGTCTCTTCTTCTGGAACTCGATAACCTCTGCATGATCTGCATTGATCTCTGGAACCATCATAGGAACATCCGGAGTCCATCTGTGAGCTGAGTTGTTTGAAACTACAGGAGTCTCTGTCTTGGCATAAGCCTCCTCTATAGCTTTGATCTCATCCTTTGTCATATCTACTGCTGAGAATACGAAATCAACTGTGGCTGCGACCTTCTCAACCTCATTGACATTGTATACTACAAGCTTCTTAACTGCCTCTGGCATCGGTGTATCCATCTTCCATCTGTCACCAACTGCCTCTTCGTATGTCTTGCCTGCGCTTCTTGGGCTGGCTGCAACTGTAACAACCTCAAACCAAGGATGGTTCTCAAGAAGTGAGATAAATCTCTGACCTACCATACCTGTTGCGCCGAGGATACCTACCTTTAACTTGTCACTCATTTTTCTTCTCTCCTATTTATCTTTTATTACTTTATGACTCTTACCTTTACTACGCCCTCGATTGCTGAGAGCTCTGCGATGTCGTCTGCTGTTGGCTCTACACCGATATCAAGGATAGAATATGCGTAATCGCCCTTTGCCTTGCTGATCATTCCTGATACATTGCCGCCCTTCTTGGAGAATACTCCTGTGAACTGGGTGAGCATGTTAGGGATGTTCTTGTGGCAGATGGTAACTCTGGCTACATCACTGCACTGTCCCATGTTTACGTTTGGATAGTTTACAGAGTTCTTGATGTTTCCATCGTTGATGTATGCCTTGATCTCCTTACAAGCCATAACTGCACAGTTGTCCTCTGACTCTGCTGTTGAAGCTCCAAGATGTGGGAATGCTACCACGTTCTTGTAACCTGCTATAGCTGGATTAGGGAAGTCTGTCATATACTTTGCAACCTTGCCTGAGTCGAGTGCCGCCTTCATATCCTCATCGTTGACCAGTACGTCTCTTGCGAAGTTGAGGATCTTCACGCCGTCCTTCATCAGTGCAAATGCATCTGCATTGATCATTCCCTTTGTGCTGTCAAGAGCTGGAACATGAACTGTTATATAATCACAGTCTCTGTAGATATCCTCTACATTTGTGATGTGCTTTACATCCTTTGAAAGTCCCCATGCTGCGTCTACTGACACATATGGATCATATCCGTATACCTGCATACCGAGCTTGAGTGCAACATTCGCAACCTTTGCGCCTATGGCACCAAGTCCGATTACACCGAGCTTCTTGCCGAGAATCTCATTGCCTGCATAGTTCTTCTTCTGCTTCTCCACCATCTTGGCGATATCTGCCTCAGCGGCATTGTCCTTGACCCAGTTGTAACCGCCAACGAGGTCTCTTGAAGCCATGAGGAGTGCTGCTACTACAAGCTCCTTAACACCGTTCGCATTTGCTCCTGGTGTGTTAAATACTACGATACCCTTCTCAGCGCACTTATCAAGTGGAATGTTGTTGACACCTGCACCTGCACGGGCTACTGCCAGAAGGTTGTCTGACAGCTCAAGATCATGCATGGATGCACTTCTGACCAGAACTGCATCTGCATCTGCGAAATTGTCTGTTACTTCATATGTATCAGGTAAAAGCTCCATACCGCACTTGGCGATAGGGTTTAAGCAATTAATCTTTACTGACATGTCTTTTTCTCCCTTTTCTGTTACTATATATTACTTGTTCTCTGCCTCGAACTTCTTCATGAACTCTACAAGCTTCTCAACACCCTCGATAGGCATTGCGTTGTAGATAGATGCTCTCATACCACCTACTGTTCTGTGACCCTTGAGGTTGACAAATCCAGCCGCTGTAGCCTCCTTGACGAACTTGGCATCAAGATCAGCGTCACCTGTTACAAATGGTACGTTCATGAGTGAACGGTCTTCCTTAACTACAGTTCCCTTGAAGAGCTCTGAGCTGTCGAGGAAATCATAGAGGATCTTGGCCTTCTTCTCGTTGTGAGCCTTCATAGCCTCAAGGCCGCCCATCTCCTTAACCCACTTGAATACCTTGCCACAGATATAGATGCCGTAGCATGGAGGTGTGTTGTAGAGTGAGTCTGCATCTGCCTGAGTCTTGTACTTGAGCATGGTTGGTGTAAATGGCATTACGTCATCTCTGATAAGATCCTCACGGATGATAGCCACTACTACGCCTGCAGGACCAACGTTCTTCTGAACTCCGAAGTAGATCATACCGTAATCCTCAACATTTACAGGCTGTGAGAGAATGTCTGATGACATATCTGCAATAAGTATCTTGCCCTTTGTGTTAGGAAGTGTGTGGTATGTTGTTCCATATATAGTGTTGTTATGACAAATGTATACATAATCAGCATCGTCATCTATTGGAAGATCTGAACAATCTGGGATATATGAGAAAGTCTTGTCAGCTGATGATGCAACTGCAACTGCCTTTCCATATTTCTTTGCTTCTTCGTATGCTTTCTTTGCCCACTGACCTGTTATGATATAGTCAGCTACGCCATTCTTCATGAGATTCATTGGAATTGCTGCAAACTGCTGTGAAGCTCCTCCCTGAAGGAAAAGCACCTTGTAGTTGTCAGGTATGTTCATGAGATCTCTGAGATCCTTCTCTGCCTCTTTGATGATATTGTCGAAGGCTTTAGATCGATGGCTCATCTCCATTACGCTCATGCCTGTTCCCTTGTAATCAAGCATTTCTTCTGCTGCCTCTTTTAATACCACCTCAGGAAGAACTGAAGGGCCTGCTGAAAAGTTGTACACTCTTGCCATTTTTGTTATCTCTCCTTCTTTTTAATTATCGCTTGCGATTAACAAGTTATTTCTACTAAATTCTTATATTATCAAGTAAAACAACTTTATTATCGCTTATATCCCTGTACTATAGCACTCTTTTCGCCTGTCGGCAAGTAGGGATTTACATATCGTCCTCTGAGAAACAGGTGTCGATGGCTGCTCCCGGAGCTACCATTGGCCACACCTTGTCGTCTCCTGCTATTGTCACATCGATCACTACCGGCCGGCCTGCTGTGAGTGCGGTCTTCATAGCATCCTCGAACTCTTCAAGGGTATTTGCTCTGATTCCCATTGCTCCGAGTCCCTCTGCTACCTTGACGAAATCTACTGAATCGTCAAGCACGGTGTTGGAATATCTGTGGTCATAGAACAGAGTCTGCCACTGTCTCACCATTCCAAGTACATGGTTGTTCAGGACTACCTGGATGATAGGCACATTGTATCTTGCCGCTGTTGCTATCTCGTTAAGATTCATTCTGAAGCATCCGTCACCGGCTATGTTGATGACTACCTTATCAGGTCTGCCGTACTTTGCTCCGATCGCAGCGCCGACACCGTAACCCATGGTTCCAAGTCCGCCTGATGACAGGAATGTTCTAGGCTCCTTGAATGTGTAGTTCTGTGCTGCCCACATCTGATGCTGTCCGACATCTGTTGTGATGATCGCATTGCCCTCTGTAAGCTCGTAGATCTTCTTGATAGCTGCTGGTCCGTTCAGTGTGTCAAAGCTGTACACGTCAGGATTCTGCTTCTTGAGGTCTTCGATCTCAGACATCCATGTCTTGTTGGACTGGGCGGCAAGCTTGCTGTTGAGGATCTTCAGAACTTCCTTTGCATCGCCGACTATGCTGGCATTTGTTGGAATGTTCTTGTCTATCTCAGCCGCATCTATATCTATATGTATGATCTTTGCATTTGGCGCGAACTTTGATGCATTTCCGATAACTCGGTCTGAGAATCTTGCACCAACAACGATTACAAGATCTGCTCTTGACACACCGAGGTTGGACACCTTTGTTCCGTGCATACCGATCATGCCTGTGTATCTCTCACTTCTTCCATCAAATGCGCCCTTACCCATAAGTGTATCGCATACAGGTGCATCCACCTTGTCTGCAAATTCTGCAAGTTCTGCTGACGCATCAGAGATGATACATCCACCACCTGCCATGATAAATGGTCTTCTTGAAACCTTGATCATCTCAAGGACCTTGTTCACATCCTCCTCACGGATGGTGTCTGTCTTTCTCTCGATAACCTCCGGTGTCTCTGGTATATACTCTGTCTCCGCTGCGGTTACATCCTTTGTTATATCCACAAGCACCGGGCCAGGTCTGCCGCTCTTCGCGATCTTGAACGCACGTCTGATGGTAGGTGCAAGATCATCTATATGCTTTACGATAAAGCTGTGCTTGGTGATAGGCATAACAACACCTGCAATATCTACCTCCTGGAAGCTGTCCTTACCAAGCATATTTACACCTACATTTGCTGTGATAGCTACAACAGGAATAGAATCCATGTATGCTGTAGCTATACCTGTTACAAGGTTGGTGGCACCTGGACCTGATGTGGCCATACATACTCCGACCTTGCCTGTAGCTCTGGCATATCCATCTGCCGCATGGGCAGCCCCCTGCTCATGTGATGTGAGCACATGGTTGATCTCATCCTGGTGCTTGTAGAGGGCATCATATACGTTGAGGATAGTTCCTCCCGGATAACCGAACACGGTGTCAACGCCCTGTTCCTTAAGGCACTCTATAACAATTTCAGAACCTGATATCTTTGACATCTTTCTTTCTCCTTTTCCCTTAATTGTGGTCAATTAATTCTTTGGCACCTCAAGCACAGCTCCTCTGTTTCCTGATGTAACCATTGCTGCGTATCTTGCAAGATAGCCTGTTGTAACCCTTGGCTCCCTTGGTGTCCATGCAGCCTTTCTCTTTGCGAGCTCCTCATCTGAGACATCGAGCTTGATGCTGAGGTTGTTGATATCGATCTCGATCATATCGCCTTCCTCAACAAGAGCGATAGGTCCGCCCACAGCAGCTTCAGGTGATACATGTCCGATGGACGCTCCACGGCTTGCTCCTGAGAATCTTCCGTCTGTGATAAGGGCAACTGATGAGCCAAGTCCCATACCTGCGATTGCCGATGTAGGATTGAGCATCTCTCTCATACCAGGGCCTCCCTTTGGTCCC
>OIZP01000935.1_pt1 | contig 16357 bp, 18 predicted proteins | sample 1588531 | NCBI WGS metagenome assembly OIZP01 (sample SAMN03283283) | human gut metagenome | biome: human-associated habitat; material: feces | host: Homo sapiens | place: Peru | collected 2012
ATTTCCAACACTTCAAACCCATAAGCAAAACTAAAAGAAGCCTCACTCATTATTGAAAGAAGCCTCTACTTTTATGATATCCTGTAAATCTACTTAGTTCATATCAATATTTTTCAGTTGTTCAATATACTGAAATACTTTTTTGTCACTCTTTGATTTTTTATACCAGTCAATACCTATCATGCACGCGGTATAAGATAAAGCATTAAGATGTCGTTTTACATGATAAAAAACGATAATTTTGCACAGTGCAAAAACACGCCGAGTTTATGTAAAATCCTCGGCGTATTTTTATGGTTTTACGGCGCGTTTTTTGTGAATTCTCGGCGTGTTTTTGACTAAAACTCGGCGAGAATTTTTTTGGCAGTATTCTTATACCAGGGAAGTGTTGCGGGACATTTTTTTATAATTTGTTGTGCTTCGTCTTTTGCTTCTTTTTTGCATTTTATTTCGACTATAATAAAGGGCAAGTTCCGTCCGGCATTTGAAAAAAGTTCCTGATAAAGATCATTATTTTTTGCAAGCTTCATGGCTTTTGTATAATAATCAGCTCCTCTGGTTGCATCATTTTTTACGCGAAAAAGATAAAGTCCGTATGTTGCTGTGCTGAACGGGTCGCATCCGATATTAGAAATAAAGAGATTGAATAGTTTTTCTGGAATTTTTTCAGCTCGTTCATTGTTACCAAAAGCTTCGTTGCAAATTGCAATGTTGTTCCATGCTTCTGCCGAAAATTCAGGATTATTTACCAGGTTCTGCAATATTTCAATACAGTCAGAAAACTTTTGTTTAAGATAAAAAGACTTTGCCTTTAAAAGAAGTGCACGCGGATAAAATGAATTTTTTTTGCTTGAAGGTATTGCTATATAAGGATATGATGAATTACTTAAAAAGCTTGAGCCGACTGCAATTCTAAGTCTTAGAAAACCTTACAAAGAAATGGGTGCAAACATAGTTTCTATCCCCTATTCAAGAACAACAAAAGTTCAGTCTGATAAAAACATTACAGAAAATCTTGGACGATATATTTTTACAAATATTGAACAGCCTTTTCTGCCTTTTGAAAACTTTATCAGTTATGTTAATTCACAAAAGGAGATACTCTGATGGGTGAAAGAGGAAACCTTTACAGCAGGTAATAGTGTTGCATATACATATCAAACAGTACGAAAAATCAGTGGTTCATTAGGCGATATAAAAGTTTTACATCGGAAATGAAAAAGTATGGCTCTGCGATAAACTTCCACCAGAATTCTTGAAACTGAACTGACCTGGATCGATGCTTTCTAAGCTTATAGCAACCTGTTTCTACAAGGAGCAATCTTCTACAATCTTTCCAAAACTTTTCCGATATCTTCATCAATGCAAAAACTGCGGTTTTGAATTTCTGTCGGACAATAAGATTCACCTTTATTGATGCTCACATAATGCGACACGGGATTTTGTAAAGTCATCTGCCAGAACGGATATTTTATTATTCCGGGTGTATTAAAACCAACGCCCAGTTCCAGAAAAAGAATTTTTTTGTTCTGATGGTTTTCAATAAAAGCAGAATATCGTGCGGCGGCTTTTTCCCAAAAAGAATCTTCTACAAAAGAGTTGTCGGCTCTTAAATTCATTGTCATAGGTTTTCCACATACCGGGCATTTTGGAATCAGCTCAGAAGGAATTTTTAAATCTTTTTGCTGTTCAACCATTTGTAGAATTTGTTTTTCGTTGTCGTAAGTTTTTTTATGACATGGAACAGAACACTGGAACAAACCAAAATCTCCCTGAGTGTAAAAAAGTCTTGATTTATCAAATCCTGCTTTTTGAAACTGATGATCAACATTTGTCGTTATAACAAAATAATCTTTTTTATTTACAAGTTCAAAAATTTTTTTATAAACACCGTTCCCTTTTTCACTTTCGTTAAACCGATTCACAAAAATATAACGGCTCCAGTATGCCCAATATTCTTCCAAAGTTTTATAAGGATAAAAGCCGCCGGAATACATATCAGAAAAACCGTATTTGTTTTTAAAATCAGAAAAATATTTTTCAAACCGTTTTCCGCTGTAAGAAAATCCTTCAGAAACAGAAAGTCCGGCTCCTGCTCCAATCAGGACAGAATCACATTCATTCAATAATTCTTTAATCTGCGGACAAGCTGAATAATTTTTTGTAGATTTCGTAATCTTCATCTTTGAACACATTGAATACCACCTTCATTTGTGATTTTTCTTTTGCTAAAAATTCTTTGACTGTTGTTACTGCAATTTGAGCTGCTTTTTCATTTGGAAAACAAAAAACTCCTGTAGAAATACAGCAGAATGCAATGCTTTGTAAATTATTTTTTTTTGCAAGATTCAAACAGGAACGATAACAGCTTTGTAAAAGTTCACAGTCTTTTTTTGTTACAGAATTTTTTATTATCGGGCCGACTGTATGAATTACAAATTTGCATGGAAGATTATAAGCACCTGTTATTTTTGCATTTCCTGTAGGTTCCAAAAACCCCTGTTTTTTCATAAGAGAATCACATTCTGCTCTCAGCTGAATTCCTGAAAATGTGTGAATGCAGTTATCGATGCAGGAATGGCACGGTTCATAGCAGCCTGTCATTGCACTGTTTGCAGCATTTACAATTGCATCGCATTTTAATGTTGTAATGTCACCTTTCCAAAGATAAATATTTTTTTTAACCGGCGAAAGTGTATTGATGTCGGTAATTCCTTTTTGCATTAATTCGTTTTGCAAATATTCATCTTGAATTTCCAAAAAGTTTTTATCTGCATTTTTTGCTTCCCGTATATTCATCAGTGAACGCAAAAGAATTTTCTGCTGAGCATCATCTGAAGGAATCTGAATATTTTTGTATTCATTTTTTTCTGAAATCAATTCTTTTATCAAAAAAAATTGTCTTTCGCTTTGTGTCATAAAACCTCCGGAATATAATTCCAAAAATCCGGCAATGATTGCAAAAACCAAAACCGGACTTGGACTTTCAGAGTTTAAGCAAAACACATTCCGGCTGTCATTTCAAGATAGTTTACTCCTGAATATGACGGGAAGTTTTTCTTCATTTCTTCAATAAATGTTTTTGAATCGCTGCATGTTGAACAAAGTTCTTTTGCTTTTTTTACATAAGCAATTTTTGTGTCACAGGCGCTTAATTCTTCTGGTTCGTAATGGCTTGAAAGAACAAGAGCGTAATTTTTTGCCTTATAACCTTCGAGCTGAGAAATAACTGCATCCATGTGGGTTCTTCCTGCAAGAATTGAATGAACGTCTGCGCCGAGCATATGTGTGTAAACGCAATTGATTGAAGGAATTTCAATGTCAGTTCCGTCGCCGTTTTCTGTTACAATGAATTTTATTCCGCCGATTGTGTTTTCGCCGATGTTAAGATTTGCAACTGGTTTTGGAAGCTTTTTATCAAACGATTTTCCGAACGTAACTGTAAAGTTTTTGATTAAGCCCATAATTCCGCCGTTTTCTCCAAGCGCACGGACTGTATTTCCTGCCATATGAATTTTTGCATCTTCAAAATAATCTGCTCCACTCGGATGGCATGAAATAATTACATCTGTAAGTGGTTTTGAAAGGGTGCGAATATAGTTTTTGAATTCAGATAGATTTTCGTGAAAAGCCGGAAGTTCAAGCGCAACGATGCTGTTTGTATCTTCAATCAAAAAAGATTCATCGCAAAGCGCATCATTTGTTTTGTAAGCATGGAGTTTTGTTCCGCCAAAATCGAAAACAGTGATTTCACCTTTGTTGAGTTTTACATTTGTCTTTGTCATAATTTACCTCGTTATAGTTGAAATTAAGTTTACCGCCGGCCGCGCAGTTGTTGTAACCTTTGCGATTACAACTGAAATATAATACTGCTTTGTTGTAATGTCAATAGTTACAACTAAAAAATTAATAAAAAATTGTAATTATTGAAGTTACAACAAAAATAATGTATAATGGAAGAATGCAGATTTCAAGAGATTTTACAATTGCCGTTCACACACTTTTGTGTATTGAATATTTTAAAAACGATTACAAAGTAACATCAGATTTTATTGCAGGAAGTGTCGGTGTAAATCCTGTAATCATAAGACGAATGCTTTTACGGTTAAAAAACGCCAATCTTGTTGAAGTAAAAGCCGGAACCGGAGGCGCGTCACTTTTAATTCCGCCAGAAAAAATTTCTTTATACGATATTTATAAAGCTGCCGGTTGCGACGAAAAACAACTTTTCAATTTTCACGAAAATCCCAATTCAAAATGTCCTGTCGGCGGGCACATTCACAATGCTTTGGATTTTCGCCTTGAATTATTGACGCAAACTCTGGAAGACAAATTAAAAACTATGAAACTAAGCGATGTAATGAAAGATTTGGAGAAATAAATTTCAGGAACCAAAATGCTTTCAAATTCAATAATTAATAAAGCAGGATAAAAAATATAATAAGTTTTCATTACGGGTTTTGGTTCGTTGAATAAATGAACTGAAACCCGTGTTTTTTTTTATTACCTCTTGACAATTTTTCCTCAGTTGGTTATATATAACTGTATAGGGTTAGAAGGGTCTAACTAACGAATGCTTTGTATAACAAATATTGGAGATACAAAATGATGCCTTTATCTATGGCAAATCCGAACGAAAAAGTAATGATTTTTAAAACTGGCGGGAATTCCGAAGTTAAAAAACATTTGGGCGATATTGGTTTTGTTCCCGGAACAGTTCTTTCTGTAATTTCACAGCATTCTGGCGATGTAATTGTAAATCTCAAAGAAAGTCATCTTGCAATCACAAAAGATTTGGCTCAAAAGATTATTGTAAATCTGGTTAATTAAAACGGGATTTATTAGGAGTGTATATGAAATTAAAAGACTGCAAAGTTAAGAGCACCGTTCGTGTAACGGCAATCGGTGGTGAAGGTGCGTTGAAAAGACGTATTATGGACATGGGAATTACAAAAGGTTGTGAACTTTACATCAGGAAAGTTGCTCCTCTTGGTGACCCGGTTGAAGTCACAGTCCGCGGATTTGAACTTTCGCTTCGTAAAGATGACGCAAACATTCTTGACGTAGAAATTGTTGGATAAATTAAGTGAGGAAAAAATGAAAGAAATAAAAATTGCTCTTGCAGGAAATCCAAACTGCGGAAAAACTACACTTTTCAATTCGCTTACAGGATCAAATCAGTATGTTGGTAACTGGCCTGGCGTTACTGTAGAAAAAAAAGAAGGAAAATTCAAGGAAGACAAAAATGTAATTATTCAGGATTTACCTGGAATCTATTCTCTTTCTCCGTACACACCAGAAGAAATTGTTACGCGAAATTATCTTGTAGAAGACAAACCCGATGCAATTTTAAATATTGTAGACGGAACAAATATCGAGCGCAATCTTTATCTTACAACCCAGCTTTTGGAAACAGGAATTCCTCTTGTTATGGCAGTCAACATGATTGATGTCGTCAACAAAAACGGAGACAAAATAAATTTTGCTGAACTTTCAAAAGCTCTCGGCTGCAAAGTAATTCCAATCAGCGCTCTTAAAGGAAACTCAACTGTAGATGCTGCAAGACTTTCTGTTCTTGCTGCAAGTGAAAAAAATCAAGTTGAACAGCCTCACGTATTCAAAGGTTCTGTTGAACACGCACTTGCCCATATCGAAGAATCAATTCAGGGTAAGGTCGACAAAAATCAGATAAGATGGTTTGCAGTAAAGGTATTTGAACGCGATGAAAAAGTTCTTGAAAAACTGAATCTTTCTGCAGAAGAAAAATCGCATATCGAAGAACATATAAAAGACTGCGAAAAAGAACTTGATGATGATTCAGAATCAATTATCACAAACCAGCGTTATGAATATATTCAAAAGCTTGTTGCAAAAACAGTTGTAAAAAAGAACAAAGAAAAATTAACACTTTCTGATAAAATTGACCGCGTTGTTACAAACAGAATTCTTGGTCTTCCGATTTTCCTTGCTGTAATGTGGCTTGTTTACTGGTGTTCAACCGGTGCCGGTTTTGGAACAATGGGAACAGACTGGGTAAATGATGTTTTGTTCGGTGAATGGATTTTGGGCGGAACTCAGACTGCGCTTGAAAATGCCGGAGCAAATCCTGTTTTGATTGATTGTCTTGTTAACGGAGTTCTGGGCGGACTTGGTGCAGTGCTTGGATTTTTGCCGCAGATGGCTGTTTTGTTTCTGCTGCTTTCAATTCTTGAAGACTGCGGATACATGGTTCGCATTGCATTCGTAATGGACAGAATTTTCCGCCGTTTTGGTTTGTCCGGAAAATCATTTATTCCTCTTTTGATTTCTTCGGGTTGCGGAATTCCTGGTATTATGGCGAGCCGCACTATCGAAAATGAAAACGACCGCCGCATGACAATTATGACAACAACATGGATTCCGTGCGGAGCAAAACTTCCTGTAATTGCACTTATGGCTGCTGTAATCGGAAGCCGTCTTACAAACACAAGTGCTTCGTGGCTGGCTCCTGTTATGTACATTACCGGAGTTGCTGCAGTTTTGCTTGCGGCTGTTATGCTCAAAAAGACAAAGGCCTTTCACGGTCCGGCTGCTCCTTTTGTTATGGAACTTCCGCAGTATCACTTTCCAGAACCAAAAACTGTTTTGCTTCACACTTGGGAACGCCTCAGAGGATTCCTTGTTAAAGCCGGAACAATTTTGTTTGTTGCATGTCTTGTAATGTGGTTCCTTTCGAGCTACGGAATTTCTGAAGGTCACTTTGGACTAGTGGACGCAGGCGATTCAATTCTTGCAAAAATCGGCGGCGTTCTTCGTTACATATTTATTCCGCTTGGATTCGGCGGAGCAGAAGGCGGTTGGCAGGCAGCTGCAGCTTCACTTTCGGGATTCAGCGCAAAAGAAGCTATCGTTACAACAATGGGCGTTCTTGCAAATGTTTCAGAAGAGCTTGTAGAAGACGGAAATGCGGTTGGACTTGCAGTTTCTGAATGGTTCCCGACAGCAATCGCAGCATTCAGCTTTTTGCTCTTCAATCTTTTGGACAGCCCATGTCTTGCCGCAATCGCAACAATGAAAAGCGAACTCAACAGTCGCAAGTGGTTCTGGTTTGCAATTTTGTTCCAGAATATTTTTGCGTATGTTGTAACACTGATTGTGTACCAGCTCGGAATGCTTTTTGTACACGGCGCATTCGGAGTCGGAACGGTATTTGCATTTATTTTCCTGGCGGTAATTTTGTATGCCGTTTTCAGAAAAAATCCGTATAAGGAAATGAATGTTTAAATAAACAAGAGATTCTGGACAACTACTGTCACCCTGATGTTGCCCAGAATCTCTTTTCTGGAATTTTGATAAACTAAACACTTATAAAAATCCAGATACAGTTAAAAAAGTCAAAAAAAAAGGCGAGAGTCTGGAAGTGAGTATAAAAAGATAATGGAGGAATAAAAATGATTGCGACAATAATTTGTATTTTGATTTTGACAATTTGGCTTTCACTTTCTGTTACTCTTTTTGTGAGAAGAAAAATTAGCGCCAAAAAGAATGGAACGCCTGCATGCTGCTGCGGTTGTTCGGGATGCAGTGAAAAAAGCAAGTGTTCCTCAAAAATGTAATGAAAATAAAACAATAATTACGCTTACTTAAGGGAGGTATTATGTCTGTCGAAGTGTTACAAGGTATATTGCTCCCATTTGTAGGAACAACTCTCGGTTCTGCTTGTGTACTTTTTATGAAGCGCAATTTGAGTTTATCAGTTCAGAGAGCATTAACAGGTTTTGCGGCAGGAGTAATGGTTGCAGCATCTATCTGGAGTCTTTTAATTCCTGCAATTGAACAGTCTGATTTTATGGGATCATGGTCGTTCATTCCTGCAATAATCGGATTTTGGAGCGGAATTTTATTTCTGCTCGTTCTTGATAAAACTATTCCTCATTTGCATTTGGGAAGTGATGAACCTGAAGGCGTTAGAACGAAGTTAAAAAAAACAACTATGTTAGTTTTAGCTGTAACACTTCATAATATACCCGAAGGAATGGCAGTTGGAATTTTGTTTGCCGGCAGATTATCAGGAGTTAGTTCTATTACTTTGGCAAGTGCATTTGCACTTTCTATTGGAATGGCCATACAGAATTTTCCTGAAGGTGCTATTATTTCAATGCCACTTCATTCTGAAGGAATGAAAAAGGGAAAAGCATTTATATTTGGAACTTTGTCCGGTATTGTAGAACCGATTGCTGCTATTATTACAATTTTAGCAGCTCAGTTTTTTATACCGATTCTTCCATATTTATTAAGTTTTGCGGCAGGTGCGATGATTTACGTAGTTGTTGAAGAACTTATTCCGGAAATGTCAGCGGGAAAACATTCTAATTTAGGAACAATATTTTTTGCGCTTGGTTTTACTGTTATGCTAATCCTTGATGTAGCATTAGGTTAAAAAATTTTTGAAAAAAAGAATAAATTGTTAAATAAAGTTAGCGTATGCTAACTATAATTATAAAAAACTAATAGGAAGGTATAAAATGAATCTTTCAAAAAAAATCGTTACTGTAGTTGCAGTAACTTCGGCTTGTGTATTTTCTGCTTTTACAAATGAAAATACTCCTTCACTTACATTTTCAAATGAAATTGGAAGTGATATCGTAAACGTTTCTAAAGATTCTTCAACATTTGCAGGCGCATACAATGAAGTAAAAGCAGAATTTTCTTCGGAAAAAGTAGATGCCGGAATTGATGCCAAAATAGTTCTTGCAACTGATGAAGATGGTTTACCACAGTCATTGTTGTTTTCTTCAGAAGATTTTGACTGGTACACAGTATTCAGACCAATAAACGGATTTTCAGTTGGTTTTAGTGCAGACACATTTGCTACAGGTTCTTATCTATTTGTAGAAGATGACAATATTGCTTCAGGAAATCTTGGCAGCGACGGAGTTACTTTTTCATTCGACGGAATTGAAAATCTGACTCTCGCAGTTACTGTTCCGTTTTCAGAAACAGAAGCAAATTTTTTCTCTAAAACAGATTCAGAAACAGATGAAAAAACTTTATTCAATTTTGGTATAGGTGCTGAGTATAATCTTTTTGATAAAGCAACTATTGCTGCAACATTAAAAAATCCATTAAATTCTGATTCACTTGGATTTGGATTTTATGCGTCAGTAACTCCGTTGGATGGTTTACAGATTTTTGCAGGTTATTCAAGCAATGAAGAAGAAGGACTTTGTGATGTAGCAGGAAAAAATCTTTTTAATGCAAGTATTGTTTACGAAAATGATAACTTTGCAGTAGGCTTTGATTATATAACAACAGATAGTGATTTTTATTCAGGCATTTTGTTTGGAATGAACGCAACCGATAATATTGCAGCAGAACTTGGAGTAACATTAAATTCATCTTATAAAGATAATTCAAATATAAAATATGTTTTTAAACCTGCAGTAAGTTATACAGTTGAAAACTTAGGAGAGTTTAAAGCCGAAGTTGATATTGGTTTTAATGATTCAGGTTTTGAAAGTGTTTGCTTTCCTGTGTACTGGAGTTATTCTTTGTAAATTAAAGATAGTGTAAAATAAAGTTCGCAATTTGGTTGCGGAAGGTAATTGAAAAGAGCCATATAATACTCCAAAATAGGTTTTACCACAAAACTAAAACAGGAGAATTAAATGGCTCAAAATAAAGATACAACAGATTACGAGAAATTGCTATATGGTGCGCAGGCTGCAGAAGAACGCAAAGGCTATCTTTCTGGAACACGCGAAAGACGTTTTGACACAAGACTTGGAACAATAAATCTTGAAATTCCAACTGATAAATCATACATCAGGCTGGTTACAGCTTACCTGATTAAATATACAGAAAATCGGCTTGAAGGAAGCTGTTACGTCAAAGCCGATTTACTCAAGCAGCAAAATGAAGATTTGCCAAAAGCCGCGTAGGAGTTTTTAATCCAAATGGCTCTAAGAAATTGCGAACAAATCTTGACACAATCTTTTTTTTTTAAGTTATAATTAAAAGCAATAAATAATTTCGGAGTTACTTCATGTCTACAAAAATCGTACAGATTCACGATGTTCATAAAATTTATTCTGCAAATCAAAAATCAAAACGCTCTTCAAAAAGTGAGGCTGCACCGGATGTAATTGCACTTGACGGCGTTACAGCAGATATTGAATGCGGAGAATTTACTGCAATTGCAGGTCCTTCTGGTTCGGGAAAAACGACTCTTTTAAACTTAATCGGCTGTCTTGACACAATTACTTCGGGAAAAATTTTTGTAGACGGAGAAGATATTTCTGTAATGAACGCAATGCAGAAAACGCTTGTGCGCCGCGAAAAAATAGGATTTATTTTTCAAAGTTATAATCTTATTCCGGTTCTTACCGCGCAGGAAAATGTAGAAATGGCTCTGCAGCTTTTGAATAAATTTTCCAAAGAAGAAGTACAGGAGCGCTCATTCAAAATTCTAGAAGAAGTCGGACTTGGCGGAATGCAGGACAGAAAACCAATGCAGCTTTCGGGCGGTCAGCAGCAGCGTATTTCTATTGCACGCGCACTCGTAAAAGAACCTGCAGTAATTCTTGCCGATGAACCGACTGCAAACCTTGACTCAAAAAACAGCCAGATGATTATTGAGCTTATGAAAAAACTGAACGCCGACCACGGAATTACATGTATTTTTTCTACACACGACAAAATGGTTATGGAAAACGTACGCCGTATTATAAAAATCCGCGACGGAAAAATAGTTGCAGGAGAAAACTAATGCTTGTTTCTATAGCTTTTAAAAATATGCTCCGTTACAAACGACGTACACTTGTTACGTCATGTGCAGTTGCGTTCGGCGTAATGTTCAGTATTGTGTTCAACGGATTTCTGGCAGGAATGAATAACGAAAGTACCCGTAACTTAATCGACTACGAAACTTCGGGCGCAAAATTTTTTGCAGACGGATATTTTAAAGAACGCGACACTCTTCCGCTTGACTATTTAATAGAAGAAAATTCTGCAAAAGAAATCGGAACTTTTCTTGATTCAAAAAATATTTCCTTTACGCCCGAAATTTTACTTCCATGCGAAGTTTATTTTAACGAAGAATATTTTGAAACTTCAGGAAGTATAACAGGTGTTCTGTGCGCACTTGATCCAAAAAAGTCAGAAAAAGTTTTTAAAATAGCTTCACAAATCGAAAGCGGAACGTGGCTTAAAAAAGAAGAAGGCGAAGAATACTGCACCGGAGCGGTAATCGGTAGCTGGATTGCAGATGATATGAAAGCCCAACCCGGCTGGTATGTTACAATTCAGTGCAAGGGACGCGGCGGCTTTATGCAGACAATCGATGTTCCTATTACGGGAATTGTTCACTGTCCTGATGTGCCTGTAAACGCGGGATATATTTTTATGGACATTGCTTACATCAACGAAATGCTTGAGATGGAAGGGGCAGTTACTGCAATCGACACAAATCTAGGTGGAATGAGCACTGTAAATTCCAATGTAAAAAAACTTAAAAAAGATTTTTCAGAAATTCAAAATGATTCAAAAGTTAAACTTTACTCCTGGAACGAAATTGCAGAAGATATTGTTTCAGTGCAAAAAATGTATGAAGGTATTTCAAGTCTGATTATGCTTTTTCTTTTTATAGTAGCCGCAGTCGGAATAAGCAACACAATGCTTATGTCTGTTTTGGAGCGCAAAAACGAAATTGCAATGCTCAAAGCGATGGGTTACACTCCGTTTTATATAAAAAGTCTTTTTATGACAGAAGGCATTTTAATCGGATGTACAGGTTGTGTAATCGGAATGGTTGCAGGCTGTCTTATTAATATTCCGCTTGTGAATGTGGGAATTGATTTTACACAAATGCTGAGCAACATTGACATCGGTTACAGAATTTCGGGACTTATCCGTTCAGACTGGAATTTTACAGGCTTTGCAAAAATAATTTTTGGTGCACTTTTGATTGCGGCTTTTGCTTCGTATTTTCCATCCCGTTCAATTTCCAAAAAAGAAATAGCCGAAATTTTCAGAAAGAATTAAAAGGGCTGTGTCATGCTGAACTTGTTTTAGCATCTCGTGACTTATGCAGGAGAAATAATTTTATGAAAAAACAAATGCCTTTAATCATATCAATGGCGTGGCGAAACATACAAAGAAACAAGCGAAGAACAATTCTTTCTGGCGGAGCAATTTTTCTTGTTTCAGTTTTTATCTGTTTTATGATGTCGCTTGAATATGGTTCAATGGACGACATGAAATACAATATTGTTCACCACGAAACGGGCGCTGTAAGAATACGAAATCCGCGTTACACAGAAAACGAACGCATTACACCGCTGAACTTTTTTATTCCTGAAACAAATTCTGTTTTGCAGAAAACTCTCCTTGCCGAAGGAGTGACAGCAGCGCGTGCAAGAATACGCACACCGATTGCAGTTTACAAAAATGAAGAAACAGAAGCCGCAAATCTTATTGCAGTAAACTTTCCTGACAAATATTATTTTTCTGACAAAGACAATATTTTACTCGAAGGCTCGCTTAATTTTATGAATGAAAGCGCAGAAGAAAACAAACGCAAAGTTCTTGTTACAGACAAATTTGCACAAAGTTTTAATCTTCACGCAAACGACAAATTTACATTTATTGCACGCACGGCAAACGGCGGAACAAACGGCTACACAGTAACCGTCGCTGCAATTATGCGTTTTTCTGACGGTGACTTAAACGGAAAATTCGTTTTTATGAATCTTGATGCCGCTTCAAAACTTCTACGTATGAAAGGAAACGCAACAGAAATTCTTCTTTTTTCTGACAACTGGGATGACAAAAATTATGTAGAAAATCTTGCGCAAAAAATTTCTGGAATTCCTGAACTCTCCGGACTTGAAATTGTTCCGTGGACAAAAGGCACAACCTGGTATGCAATGATAGAAATGAGTGATTTTATGTATTTTATTTATGCACTTATATTTTTTATTCTTGCATCGACAGTAATTTTCAACAGCACTATGATGAGCGTAATGGAGCGAAAAAAAGAAATCGGCTCGCTTCTTTCTCTTGGAATGACACCAAAAAGCGTACGCGGAATGTTTTTGCTCGAAACGGCATTTATTTCAGGAATTTCTGCTTTTGCAGGCTGTCTTTTAGGCGGAATAATTGTAAGCATTTTTAATAAAACAGGAATCAATTTGGCAGGTTCCGGTTATGAAATGATGGGCGGTTTTAATATAAAACTTATGCTTTATCCGTCGCTTTCGTTCGGCCGCTATGTTGAATTCTTTTTGACAGGATTTTTAACAGCATTCATTGCGTGCTTGATTCCGTCAAGAATGGCATTGAAAGTCCAGCCGGCAGAAGCTTTGCGGGCAGAAAATTAAGAAGATTGTAAAAAGATTGTTGATTTAATTTTAGTGATATAAAATTAAAGTTATTATAACGCTTTTTGTAAATTCAAAAAAAGTGTTCAAAAATAAGGATTTTAAAATGAAAAAAATTATTTTGGGAATGTCTATTTTTTTTATCGGAGTGTTTTCTATTTTTTGTCAGGAACTTTCAATTTCAGTAGAAGAAATAATGAGCCGCTATGATGCAAACGCTGCTTATAATACTGCATATATGAAAGCAACACTTTCTGTTAAAGATAAATTCGGAACAAACGAAAATGAGTTTGAATCTTACAGAAGAAAAAACGGTGACACTTTAATCATCATTACTTCTGGGGCTGACAGTGGACAAAAAATTCTTCGCCTGGAAAATTCAGTTTATCTTTATTATCCTGACGCAGAAGAAATTATCCGCCTGCAGGGAAGCGCGCTGAAAGATTCTGTCATGGGTTCTGATTTTACTTACGAAGATTTGACAGGTGATGAAGGAATTCTTGATTCTTACAACGGCGAACTTTTGGGAACAGAAACTGTTGACGGCGCTGAATGTTACCGCGTTATGCTGACTGCAAAAACAAAAAAGCAGCTTTACCAGAAGCAGGAAAAATTTATAGATAAAAAAACTTTTGCCGAAAAAAAATGCATTGTTTACAGTGCAAGTGGAAAAGCAATGAGCGAAAGTACAATGTCAAAAATAAACAAAATCGGAAAATACAATATTTTTATGGAAGGAACAATGCAGAATCTTCTGAAAAAATCAAGCGTTACAAAAATGAAAATAACAGAAATAAAACTTGATGAGCCGATTCCGGAAAGCAAATTCTCCAGGGATGAACTTTCATGGTAATAAAGAAAATTGTTTCGATTGTTGCAGTTTTTGTTGTGGCAATTTCTTTATCTTTTGCACAGGTTCGCCCAGGCGGAAAAATTTCATTTTTAAGCGGTTATGCATCTCTTGAAGAAAATAAATTCTGGTATTCATCTGCCGAGACTCTTGCAAAACTGGACGCAAATGTTTCAAGTTCTGTAAAAGCATATCTGGAATCGACATGCAGTATTTTGTCTGTTCCCGAAACCGATTATACTACAGCGGGTTTTGCAGGTACTGTAACTTTGAGCAAAGCTTATGTAAAAGCGCGTCTTCCGTGGTTTAACGGTTTTTCTGCAAGAATGAATGCCGGAAAACAGCCTGTTTCCTGGGGTTACGGACTTTTTTACAATGCCGGAGATTTGATTTTTGGAAGTGACCCGGTAAATCAAAAGCAAAAAGCCGACACATCATTTTCATTTACATCAGTAAAAATCAAAAATTCACTTCTTGAAAATTCAAACAGTTCATTGAATTTTTCAAACCAAAACATGAGTTCGTTTTCATTTTCATCATCTTCACTTTCTGATTTAAGAATTGCAAGTGACTGGGCTTTTTGTTTTGCAGCTCCGATTTCAAAAATTATTACAATAGAAGCGATTGTTCTTCCTCCGATAGATTCAGCTTTGAACGGAAGTTTCGGAAGATTCGGAAGCCGCGCGCAATTTAAAATTGATTCAGTCGTAATTGAAAATATGGAAGGCGGTTTTATTTCATCAGACAAAATGAATACAAATGAATTGTATTTAGCCTTGGACGGAACAATTTTCTTTGATTACAATATTTGTTCTTCCGTAAAATTTGAAGATGAGTTTGTAAAAGATGAATGGCAGATTTCAACTTCTTTATGCAAAAATTTTACGATTCGAGGCGATACTCAAGAGCAGACTTTGATGATTCGCGCAGAAAGTTTAATTAAACCTCTTGAAAATGATTTTGGAATTTTCGGCTTTTTATCTTATTCACCGACCGAAACGACATCTTTTGCCTTTTCTTACATCAATTCAAAAACTTCAGAAGACGAAAGAGTTCATTATCTTGGAATTTCTTCAGAATGGAAAATGAACACGAATTTTAGTTTTAATCTTCAGGGAATGGCGAACCTTGTTAATCCTCAAAAAGCAACTTTAATTACAGCGGGCGTTTCGTGCAAATTTTAATTTAAATAAATTAAGAGCTTTTTTTCTTTAAAAATGAATTAAGGGAATTTCTGCTGATTCCGAATAATTTTGCAATTTTGTTTGTTGAAAGCCCCATTTCGTAAAGTGTATTTATTCTTTTTTCAAGACCGTCCAGAGAATGAAAATTGTTTTTTCTTCCTTTAGGGCGGCCAAGTTTGATTCCTTCTGCTTTTTTACGCGCCAAAGCTTCACGAGTGCGCTGACTGATTAAATTTCTTTCAATTTCTGCACTTAAACTGAATGCAAAAGCGAGCACTTTGGACTGAATATCATCGCCAAGCCGGTAATTGTCTTTTATAGTCCAGATACGAGCTTCTTTTTCCATAATCAGATTCAAAATCGACATAATCATAAAAAGACTTCTTCCAAGACGAGAAAGTTCTGAACAAATAATCAGATCACCTTTTTTGATATGCAAAAGCAAACTTCCAAGTTCTCGTTTTTCAGGATTCAAAGTTCCGCTTATGGTTTCTTCTATCCACGAGTCAATTTTGATGTTGTTTTTGTTGCAGAATTCATTAATCTCAAAACGCTGGTTTTCGACAGTCTGCTTGTCTGTGCTGACACGAATGTATCCATAAGTCATAACTGAAAGATATGAATTTCTTTTCCGAAAGGCAATTTTTTTATTCTACAACGATTGTAAGTTCGTTGAACAATTCTTCTGACACTTCATTCTGCAAAGTAAAAATCATTTTGATTGGTTTGTTTCCTTCTGCAGTTTTGGGGAGTGTAAAAACTTTTCCAAGATAAATGAACGGCTGCGTAATTCCTTCGACCTGTTCAAACTTGCGTACAAAAAGATGAACGTATTTCAGGACAACTCAAATAGAGTTGTCCTGAAAACTTCAGTTGTTGCGCAACTGTCTTTATTTACGTGTGCGCTTTCGCGCACTAATTGAACTCAATCGCAAGTTGAAACTTGCTCAATCGTTCAATTTTAA
>OIZP01000940.1_pt1 | contig 16294 bp, 13 predicted proteins | sample 1588531 | NCBI WGS metagenome assembly OIZP01 (sample SAMN03283283) | human gut metagenome | biome: human-associated habitat; material: feces | host: Homo sapiens | place: Peru | collected 2012
TCAGGTACAGGTTCCGCTCCAGGTTGGTGCCGTCGATGATGTTCAGGATGGCATCGGGGCGCTCGCCGATCAGATAGTTACGGGCCACCACTTCCTCCAGAGTGTAGGGGGACAGGGAGTAAATGCCGGGCAGGTCGGTGATGATCACATCATCGTGCTTTTTCAGCTTGCCTTCCTTTTTCTCAACGGTAACGCCGGGCCAGTTGCCGACGAACTGGTTGGAGCCGGTCAGGGCATTGAACAGCGTGGTCTTGCCACAGTTGGGGTTGCCTGCCAAAGCAATCCGAATGGTCTTATTTTCCATGTGACTTACGAAACCTCCTTACTCTACTTCCACCATTTCGGCATCAGCCTTTCGGATGGACAGCTCATAGCCGCGGACGTTCAGCTGGATGGGGTCACCCAGAGGCGCCACCTTGCGAACCGTCACGTCCACGCCCTTGGTCAGGCCCATATCCATGATCCGGCGGCGCACAGCGCCTTCGCCGTGGATCTTGACCACCTTGACGGTGGAGCCGATGGGAACTTCTCTCAACGTTTTCATTCTATTTCCTCCTAACTGCTTAAATACATAAGAAGTTATCAAAAACGGTCAGATCATGATCTTTCTGGCCATTTCTTCACTGATTGCAATGCGGGACTCCTTCACGTTTACGATCACGTTCCCGCCCAGACGGCTGATGACCTGCACATTACCGCCTACCACAAAGCCAAGGTTTTCCAGGTGCTTCTTCACTTCCGGAGAGCCTCCCACGCGGCGGATAATATTCACAGCATCATTGTCTGCAAAGGTCAGCGGCATCATATTTTCCCCCTCTTTCTTCCCATTGAATTCGGTTTTTGATTAGCACAGGCTAATCAAAGGGCTATAAAATAATTAGCTCTCGCTAACTGCCATAGATAATACACCGGATTTCCCCAGTTGTCAACGGGGTTAATTAAGGAAGGAAAAAGTTTGTCAGAACTTTCCAAAAATACAGTTAGCAATCGCGAACCATTTTGTACACCTTTGGCGCTTTTGCCGATACGGAAAAATAGTCTGCGGCAGCATAGCCGCCGCAGACAAAATATGCTCAAGAGAAACGGATCGAGCCCGCCATGGTGTCCAGAACCCTCCAGCGCGCCTCCGTCGCGTCCTTTGGACAGCGCAGGATGACGGCATAGCACCCGGAATCGCTCCGGTTCAGAATACGCACCTCAACCTGCATGTCCACGCAGACTCCGCGGATCCAGCCGTCAACGCCCGTATCCTCTGTGCTGCTCCATTCCAGAGTTTCCCTGGCCCAGGCAACGGCCTCTGCCTGTCCGGTTTCCCCCAGGTCCACCACGGAAAGGCTTTCCCCAGCCTCGCCGTACCAGGTGTTGGCGTCGTGGTAGCCGATGGTCTCCTTCATGGCATTCCGCTCTCCCCAATAGCTCGGGATGTACAGGCTATAGCCGTCAAGAACTTCCAGATGGCATTCCATCATAGATTCCTCGTCCAAATTGAAAACACGATCCACCGGCATATTCAGGGTAACGGAATCGTAAAAATAAATGCTGTCCACCATACGGCACATCACTTCTTCGTCCCAGGTGTCATCGGCGTATTCCATCTGAATCACATAATTCGTGGTCTCGCCCAGCCGGGAAAACACCTCCATAGTCTTTCCTGCTCCTTCCGCGCCGCTGTGTACAGTCTGGGAATAGCGATTGACCAGCTGCAATTCTCCTTCCGTCCTCTGTCGGGTAACAGGCTCCTTTCCAAGATACGCAAGCCAGGACAGGGCATCCATATCTGTACCTGTCCTGATTACAGACAGCCGGGCGTCCGGGTCCTCGTCACAGACCCAGCGGTCCACCGCATACTGCCCGATCATTGTGCTTTCGTAGGTCCACCCGGTGATGGGCACATAGAGGGAAACAGCATCCGTTTCTGTCAGCTCACCGATAATGGGTCCGGATACGCCGCTTCTGCCGGAATAGCCCAGTGTAAGGCAGGAATTGCGGCGGGTCGTTGGAATCTTTTCCGTTCCCGGCATTGCCCGCCACCAGACGTCGTTCGTACTGGAATAATTGTCTCCCTGGGGCATGCGGATCACGGTCTTCCAGCCGTCCTCCCGGCGTTCCAGCCGGCCCCAGCCCCAGTGGCCCCCGTCCAGATAATAAAAGGTCCCGTCCTCTTTCAGGAAACTCATGTCCTGCCTGGTGTATTCCGCGCCGTAGATCCCGTCCCCGTCCTGCCAGAAAATCAGGGTCAGCACATGCTTTTTGTCTCTTTCAAACCGTATGGCCAGCTCCTCCTGGCCGTCCTGGTCCAGGTCGATCTTCACATAGGCCCTAGGAGCGCAGTCCGGGTCTTCCTCCTGGAGACGCTGGGTGTATTCCTCTATGGTCAGATCGCTGCCGTAGGTGTCGCTCTGAAAGCTGCGTTTACTGTTGACGATCTCCATCTGCCAGAGGGTTTCTTTTGCCTGCGTTGGAGCTGCCTGCTGGGCCGTCGGCTCCCGGGTCTGTTTTTCCAGCGCCCAGAAGAAGCCGCCAAGCATCAGTGCCGCAGCGGCAGCGACAGCCGCGAATTTCAGCACCGGCCGCCGTGCCCCGACGGCATAGCGGCCGCCGCTCCGATGGGCCTGGGCCTGCAATATGTAATTCTCCGGCAAGTCACCAAGCAGCTTCGCAAATTCCGTTTCCTTCATAGCAATCCCTCCCTCTTAAGATGGCTTTGCAGCTTTTTCCGGGTCCTGTGCAGCATGGAGCGCACCTTTCCCGACGAGAAGCCGAAGTGCAACGCAATGTCCTGAGCGCTGTCGAAATACCAGTACCGGCACAGGAAGACGCTGCGTTCCGTCTCCGGAAGGGTTCCCAGAAAGGCGGCCACGCTTTTTAGCAGCTCCCGGCGCAGAACCTCCCCCTCGGGACTCTCCCCGCCGGGGACACAGCCGGAGAGCTCGTCCAGCGCAAGCTGCATTTCGCCGCCGCCCCGCTTCCCTGCCCGCCGCTCCCGCCAGCGGTCAATGGCCAGGTTCCGGGTAATGCTTCCCAAAAATGTCGCAAGGACCCGGGGGCTCTGGGGCGGGATGCTGTTCCAGGCCGAAAACCAGGTATCGCTGACGCACTCCTGGGCATCCTGTCGGTTCTCCAGGATGTTCATGGCAACGCTGTAGCAGTAGCCCCCGTATTTGGCCTCCGTCTCCCGGATGGCCTGTTCCGAACGGGTAAGATACAGCTCCAGGATCTTTCTGTCCTCCATGACGGCACCTCCTTTTGTCTCTCACCTCTATAGACGGAGAAAATCGGAAAGTGTTTCACACTTCCTATCAAAAAGCGGGCGACCAATCGGCCGCCCGCGATGTGTGAACTTAGTACGCAATACCCCAGTAGATCATCTTGCCTGCAGGCTTGCCGCAGCAGGCGCAGGTATCGCCCAGGTGCTCCTGCTTGAAGGGGATGCAGCGGGAGGACATGCCGGCCACTTCCTTCATCTTCAGCTCGCACTCCTGGCTGCCGCACCACATGGTCTTGATGAAGCCGCCGTTCTTCTCCTGGAGCTCCTTGGCCTCTTCCAGAGAATGGGCCTCGTAGATGTGATCCTCCAGGTTCTTCTTGGCCCGCTCGTACATACCCTGGTGGACCAGGTTCAGCTGCTCTTCCACAGCGGCTTCCAGATCCTCCAGCTTGACGGTGACTTTCTCCCGGTCGGTCCGGCGGACCAGCACGCACTGGTCATTCTCCAGATCTCTGGGGCCGCACTCCACACGCAGAGGCACGCCCTTCATCTCGTACTCGGCGCACTTCCAGCCCATGGAATTGTCGGAATCGTCTACCTTCACCCGGAAACCGGCCTTTTCCAGCCGGGCCTTCAGCGCCTCCGCAGCTTCCAGAACGCCGGGCTTGTGCTGAGCCACAGGCAGGATCACCACCTGCACAGGTGCGATCTTGGGGGGCAGCACCAGACCGTTGTTGTCACCGTGGGTCATGATGATGCCGCCGATCAGGCGGGTGGAAACGCCCCAGGAGGTCTGGAAGGGGCTTACCCGCTGGTTGTTCTTATCCGTAAAGGTGATATCAAAGGCCTTGGCGAAGCCGTCACCGAAGTAGTGAGAGGTGCCCGCCTGCAGGGCCTTGCGGTCGTGCATCATGCATTCGATGGTATAGGTTGCCTCTGCGCCGTTGAACTTCTCCTTCTCGGTCTTCTGGCCCCGGGTCACAGGCATTGCCAGGACATTTTCGCAGAAGTCGGCGTACAGGTTCAGCATCTGTTCGGTAAAGGCCTTGGCCTCCTCGGCAGTGGCGTGCATGGTGTGGCCCTCCTGCCACAGGAACTCCCGGTGGCGCAGGAAGGGGCGGCTGGTCTTCTCCCAGCGCAGCACGCTGCACCACTGGTTATACTTCATGGGCAGGTCCCGGTGGGACTGAATGACCTGGGCGAAATGGTCGCAGAACAGCGTCTCGGAGGTGGGGCGGATGCACAGCCGCTCCTCTAATCTTTCGTTGCCGCCCATGGTGACCCAGGCGCACTCGGGGGCAAAGCCCTCCACATGGTCCTTTTCCTTTTGCAGCAGGCTCTCGGGGATCAGCATGGGCATGTAGACGTTTTCCACGCCCACCTTCTTAAACTCCGCATCCATGATGTGCTGAATGTTCTCCCAGATGGCGTAGCCATAGGGCCGGTAAATGAAGATGCCCTTTACGGAGGAGTAGTCGATCAGCTGTGCCTTTTTGCACACATCGGTGTACCACTGGGCAAAATCGACCTCCATATCGGTGATCTGCTCAACCTTTTTATCCTTTGCCATTTTTATTTCATCCTCTCAGGTTTTCAAAAAAATTACTCACTATATTATAGCATATTTGTCAATAGCTTTTCGCTTGTTTGCCATTGTTTTTTTCGAGGATTTCTGCTATACTGTCCGAAGAAATATCTATGGAGGAAATGCCATGAAGTCCATACGAGAAATATACAAAATCGGCAAAGGCCCCTCTTCTTCCCACACCATGGGCCCCGAGCGGGCTGCCCGGCTCTTCCGGGAGGAGAATTCCCAGGCGGACAGCTTTCAGGTGATCCTCTATGGCTCCCTGTGCAAGACCGGCGTAGGCCACGGCACCGACCGGGTACTGCGGGAAACCCTGGCCCCCCTGCCTGCGGAGATCATCTTTTCCGAAGAAGTGCTGCCCGGAAGCCATCCAAACACCCTGGACTTCATTGCCAGAAAGGACGGAAAGGAGCTCAACCGTCTGCGGGTGGAATCCGTCGGCGGCGGCGATATCCGCATTCCCGGCCGGGAGGACAGCGAGGGGGAGGAGGTCTATGTGGAGCACTCCTTTGCGGAAATCGCCGATTTCTGCAAATGGCGCTATATCCACACCCTCAGTGACTATGTGGAACTGAACGAGGGCCCGGAAATCTGGGATTTCCTGCTCAACGTCTGGAAAGCCATGAAGCAGTCCATTGAAGACGGACTGGCCGCCACAGGCGTGCTGCCCGGCGGCCTGAATGTGCAGCGAAAGGCAAATTACCTCTACCATAAAAAGGCCGGCAGCGATGCCCCGGCCCTGGAAGAGTTCCAGAAAATCGCTGCCTACGCCTATGCCGTTGCCGAACAAAATGCAGACAACGGCACCATCGTCACCGCCCCCACCTGCGGAGCCTGCGGCGTGCTGCCCGCCGTGCTGAAATACGTCCAGGACACTAAGGGCCTGTCTGACGAGGCCATCTGCCGGGGCCTGGCCACCGCCGGCATCATTGGCAATCTGACCAAGAGCAACGCCTCCATCTCCGGGGCCGAATGCGGCTGCCAGGCAGAGATTGGCACCGCCTGCTCCATGGCCGCCGCCGCTCTGGCAGAGCTGTACGGTCAGGACCTGGACCAGGTGGAGTACGCCGCCGAGGTTGCCATGGAGCACCACCTGGGGCTCACCTGTGACCCCATCTGCGGCCTGGTGCAGATTCCCTGCATCGAACGCAACGCCGTGGCCGCCATGCGGGCCATGAACGCCTGCAACCTGAGCTATTTCCTCACCGGCTCCCGGAACATCAGCTACGACATGGTCTGCCGGGCTATGCACGAAACCGGCATCAATCTGAACCAGCGCTTCCGGGAAACCAGCGAGGGTGGCCTTGCCAAGCTCTACGACCGAAAGAGCCGGAAATAAATCATACGCCAACAGCCAACAAAAACGGGCCACTGCTTCTTTCAGGCAGCGGTCCGCTTTCGTATCCACATCATTTCATAGGAAAAACTTCCGGTCCATGGTCTCCCGGGCCGGGCGGCAGACGGCCAGGAAAATCAGAGCGCCGCCCATGAGCACCAGCACCACCAGCGGGTACCAGGACCAGCCAATGAACTTTTCCATCCGGAAGGTCAGCGTCATCAAGTATTCCATCAGAGGCATGAAGGCTCCCAGAAGCACCAGAGCCCCACCGTAAATATACATCTCCGCCCCATGGGTGTACCGGGTCAGCACCACAACCGCCGTGACAAGCAGCCCCAAAAAGCCCGTTACCGGGAACGCAAAGCTGAGAAACCACCCGCCGTGAACGGAAAGATCAATATACAGCACATATAGCCCGGCCGCCAGGAAGGAGCAGGGTACGAAAATCACCGGATTTGGCCGGGCAAACCACTGTGGCAGCACTGCCGCCACATAGCACAGCAGAATGCCGCCGACTACATAGCCGGACCAGGTGATCCTTCCGTGGATCCCCAGGTCGCAGATCATGGTGATGAAAATGGGAATCAAAACCAGGATGGTAATGGCCCCCAGCACCGCCTTGCTGTTGGTCTTCGCCCGGGGGTACCGGTCCGGCGGATAGAGGGCCTCCCCCTCCTGCCGCACAATATCCGGATGATAGGGCACCGTCCCGCACAGCGGGCACCTCTTTTCACTGTCCGCCAACTTGACGCCGCAATTGATACAATACATTTTCCGCACCTCACTGTCTGCTGTTGGTCTGGACCTCCAGGCCCAGGCCCATATCCCGCAGAACTCGGAAGAAATGGGCCTCCAGGTCCGGCTCCCGGATATCGCGGGTGAAATTGATATACAAATGATCTCCAAAGGACAACGCGCTGCAATTCTGGGGGGCCGTTGCCTGGGCACTCAGGATGAAATCGAAACGCTGCACAAAGGGCAGCATTTCCTCCGGCAGACGAACCTGTCCCAGATTCGAGAAGCACAGGCAGGATTTTTTCTCGCCTACCGCATCAAAAACCGCCTTCATCACCGCATTTTTCAGGAACAGAGGCATGATGCGCACCACTGCCATTTTTTCACTGCTCACATTGACCGCAATGCGGCTGCTCATAATCTTCGGATTCACATCCAGCCCCATGCGATGCTTAACCGCCTGGCAAATCTCTGAAAAGCTGTATTCGCCCAGTCTGGGGTCAATCTCCGGGGTTGTATACAGAGCAAAATTGCGCAGGGTGCTGCTGGGAAACAGCTTTCTCAGATTCACCGGGACCTGCACCCGGATGGGCTTTCTGGCGCGAAGGGAGGGAACCTGCTCCGCCTGCATATCCTGCAGGGCCATCATCAGGGCCGCACACAGGAACGCCGTCAGGCTGACGTCGTATGCATGGGCCTTTTCCAGCACCGCCTTTGTCTCCATCCGGAAACAAGTCAGATTCAAAAAGCCGTCACTTTCCGGTGTTCCCCAGGGGTGCCAGGCGTTGGGCTCCCGGCGGCTGGCATTGACGTTTCCCGCGTATTTCAGAAAGCTGTCCTCCAGTTCCTCCTCCCGGGGCTCCTCCAGCCGTCCAAGGACGCCCTCTGTAGCAGGCACGGCGATGCCGTATTTCTGCTGCAAATACTCCGCCGTCAGGGATTTCAGGAATACCATGCCGCCGTTTCCGTCCGTCACCGCATGGAAAAACTCCACGGCAATGCGCTTTTCATAGGCAATCACCCGGAAGGCACAGGTTCGAATCTCCCGGCGGCTCATGCGGGTCACAGGATAGCTGTTCTCTTCCCGGACAGCCGGGGCCCGCTCCCGCTGCTGGAAGTAATACCAGAACAGTCCCCGCCGCAGCCGCACGCACATGGAAGGGAACCGGCGCACCGTCACATCCAGCGCCGATTGGAGCACAGCCACATCTATTTCCTCCGTCAGCGTCACAGACAGGCGGAATACGTTGCTCCAACTCTGCCGCAGGGCCGCTGGATAGATTTTCGCCGCGTTGTCCAGCCGCATCCAGCGGAGCTTTCGCTCCCGGGACAGATACTTGGAGAGGAAGGCATTCATGGTCACCCAGTCCTCCCGGTCTTCGTTCAGGCCATAGAGAAGATAGGCATGCCACCGGCCGGGATGGACGGAGAGCTGGCTCACGTTGCCCTGCTTTAGGAGTTTGCTGTGCAGCATCTCGGAATCACTGCGCAGGATTTCATCCCCACCCACAAAAATCAGGGACGGCGGGAACTTCTTCAGGTCTCCCAGCAGCGGCGACACCAGAGGATTTTCCGTCGCATCCGAATAGCACTGGGCATAGAACCCCAGCTGCTCCCGGGACAGGGAAACATCGCATTCCTTATTGGTTTCAAAGCTCTCCCCAGAGAAGGTCAAATCCGTCCAGGGGGAAATGGCAACGATGCTGCCGGGCAGGGGCAACCCCTGCTGCCGCAGATACAGGCATAGGGCAAAACACAGCCCGCCGCCGGCACTCTCGCCGCACAGGCTGATTTTTTCCGGTGCATAGCCCTTTTTCAGAAGATATTCATAGGCCTGGGCCGCATCCTCCACCGCCGCCGGGAACGGGAATTCCGGTGCCAGCCGGTAGGCTGCGCAGAAAACCTTTGCCCCGCATTCGTCGGCCAGAGCAGCGCCAAAGCCCAGGGCGTATTCCAGACCGCCGCAGGTATAGCCGCCGCCGTGGAGATACAGAATCGCGCCGTCCCGCCGGGGATCATCCGGCAGCACCCAGGCCCCTTCGAAGTTTTCAAAATCATGGCGCTTCACCCGCACCTGCCCATGGTGGACCGCCCGCATGAGCTCCCCCACGGCATTCTGCCCCTTCCGGCTGGTCTCCAGCGAGCAGTTTGTAAGCCGCGGCTTCATATGTGCCAACCGCTCCCGCACCATTTTCGCAGATAATTGCATAGTAGTTCCTTCCTCTGTCAGCGCAAAGTCCCGATACTTGTTCTTTCGTTATAGCATACCATTTTTGCAGGGATCTTGCAACGTCCAAAGCGGAATTTTCACAATTTGGAAACAAGCACAGGGCTAACCTCTACTCCAATTCTTTCCGCAGCTTTTGCAGCGCCCGCTTCTCAATGCGGGAAATATAGCTCCGGCTGATGCCCAGCCGTTCCGCCACCTGCCGCTGCCGCAGTGGTGCCCGGCCTCCCAGGCCATAGCGCAGGATGACCACCGTCCGCTCCTGCTCCGTCAAGCACCGTCCCATGGCCTGCCGCAGCCGAAACACCGCCTCCCGGTCACTGACCTGCTCCAAAAGATCGCAGTCCTCGCAGATCACATCCATCAGCTCCAGGGGCGCCCCATCCGTCCCGGTCTCGATGTAGTCGGACAAGGACACATCCTGGGCGCTTTTGCGTGTAGAACGAAAGTACATCAAAATCTCATTTTCCACACACCGCGCCGCGTAGGTGGCAAGCCTTGCTCCTTTGGAAGCATCAAAAGTGGTAATTCCTTTGATCAGCCCAATGGTTCCGATAGAAATCAGGTCCTCCTGGTCGGCGGTTTGGGCGTAGTATTTCTTCATCACATGGGCCACCAGCCGCAGATTGCGTTCCACCAGGATGTTTCTGGCCTCCAGGTCCCCTTGAGCGGCGCGGGCTAAGTAGTGGCGTTCTTCCTCAGGGGTCAAAGGCTTGGGGAAGGAGCCGGAGTGGAGCTGCAGGGAGTAGAACAGGCCGCTGAGCAGCAGCCAGACGCTTGCAAACATACATCTTCACCTCAGCACTACCCTATTCTCCATTTCCCACGGATATTCCGACGGGGACAGGCTGAATTCTCTGCGGTCTTCCTTGTCGAACCGGCCCAGGGGTTTGGTTCTGACTGTCATGCGGTTTTTCCCGACTTGTCAAAATGGAAGTCTGAAATTCTAAACAGCGCGCTGCAGATCCATATGGGCAACATCCTGGAAAACATGATCGCCCAACAGCCAAAGTGCAATGGATTCCGGCGGAATGATTATGGCGGAAAGAAAACTGGTGAAGTGATCTACCCGGCCAGCGGGAACAGGGAGTTCCTCGGTAGATGAACTCGGCCTCTCCGGTTCGCAGAAGCAGCTCGACATTTTCCGGATCTCCCTCACAGTTGGCGATGAAATTGTCAATGGGCGTGAATGTCTGCATCAAGCCCAGCCATTCCTCCTCCGTATATCCAAAAAACTCATACACATTTTCACTGGTATAAAGCGGCTTGGCCAGACCGTCCGCAGAGATCTCAAAGGCAGCAAAGCCGTCCACAAAATGCGTCAGAAGCTCCTTCACGTTTTCTCTCAGATGATCGTTTTCCATGCGGAGAGCCACGTTTTCTGCTGTATCCGGCATCTGGCGGCAACAGTAAAGTCCAACGGAATCATCCACTTTGATAAATGTGCCGATGTACTGATGCGAATTGCCGTCTGTGGATTTGGCGCGATATGTGATCTGCGGTGCCTTGGCATCCGGGCCATACAGCCTCTTCTGGCAGAAATCGTGAAAAAAGCTGCGCACCTGTTCCTGATCTTCTGCCGCAACGGAATCAATCACCCAGCGTAGCTTTGCTTTTCTCGGCGGTACACCTTCTGGTGCTTTTCATCCAAATCAAAATAGCAGAATGAAGCTTTTTGGTGTCGGCGCAATGCCTCCTCCAAAGTTTCCACAGAGTAGTAGATTTGCTCGTTGCTGTGTTTCCGGGAATTGAAGCAGACCATACCACCCTGCAGCAACTCCGCACGGTGGATATTTCCCAGTGCCGCAATTTTCGAATCAAGTTCTCCGTTTTGGATTCTGTTATAAAAGAAGCCGCCTGACCCGCATCAATCAGGATTTTTAATTCTGGCAAAGAAAAGCTTCGCTCCACAATGTAGTATGCCTTGTCATGGCCCTGCATGGTTGAAAAAATCTCATAGCCGCACTCGTTCAATGTGGCAATATCCCTGCTAAGTGTTCGTCTGTCACAGAAAATCCCGGCATTTTTCAGCATCGTACAAAGTGCATTCGTTTTCAGCGGATGGTCCTCATCGCTGATTTTCCATCTTTTCTGATTTATAGGTTGCTTTCATTACAGTGTGCGCCTTCACCGTTGTCAAACCTAACATGGTAATTCTGCCTTATGATATCTTTGTTTCATCCTCTGTTGTTGCCAGATGCTCCAACCGACCCCATCTAATTTGCTTGAGTACTCTGGAATCTCCAGGAATGAACATATTGTGGTGTATCATCTCTACCTGAGCCGATACTCTCTTGGTGTCAGCCCAAAGCTGGCCTTGAACGCCCGGTTGAAATAGGACAGGTTCTTAAATCCGCACCGTTCCGCCACAGTCAGCACGGTATCATCGGTCGTTCGCAGTGCTTCTGCCGCAGCATTCAAACGATAAATGTTCAGGTACTCCGTGAAGCGCTGCCCGGTCATCTGCTTAAACCAGCGCATAAAATGACTGGGACTGCACTGGCAGGCAGCGGCAACTTCCGCCACGGGCAAATTGTCTGCAAAATGGGCGGTCACATATTGCAGCACCGTTTTTAGACGTCGGGTATCCGCATTTTCGCTGGGGGGCAGGCCATCGCTTTGAGCAACCAGCGCCGACAGCAGGCACAGCAGCAATCCCTTGATTTGCAGCTCATACCCCAGTACCCGGTCCCGGTTCACCGTTTCCAGCCGGCGCAGGCATTCCAAAACCGCACAATAGCAGGGGTGGCCCTGGGTCAGCCGGTGCGGCAGAGAAAGCCGTCCGCTTTGCAGAGGCAGCAGATACCTCCGATAGCACAAATCGCCGGAACCGCCCAGCAGATCCACCTCAAAAAAAATATTCTCATATTCCATGGTCTCTCCGGGAATCTGCCCCAGTCCATGAAGAACACCGGGGGCAAACACAAAGATATCCCCCGCCATGGCCGTCATCGACTCCAATCCTACCTGAACGGTACCCATTCCCTTCTTGACAAAAACCAGTTCCACGCTGTTTTGCCAATGCAAAGCCACCTGCGGGAAATCCTTTGGGATGGTGCAGGGATAAATGTCAAAGGGGAACCACTTTTCGCCGTGGCGCTTATTCTCCTGCAATGACGCTGTATCTGACATAGAATCACGCTCCTATGCTAGTATTGTATCATAAATTGATTGTTAAGTACAAGATATTATAGAATATTCGTGGTATAGTATGGGTATACAGATAAAAAAGGAGGAACCCTTTCATGACTATGACAGACACGCTCACCGCATTGACAGGAAAACCCCTTGGTGAATGCACCAACAGCGAGCTGTACCTTTCCCTTCTGAAGCTGGTAAACGAGAAGGCCGCCCAGCAGATCCGCCCGGTACAGGGCCGGAAGCTGTATTATATCAGTGCGGAATTTCTCATCGGTAAGCTGCTGTCTAATAACCTGATCAATCTGGGGCTGTATGACGAAGTGCGCTCTGCCTTGCAGTCCGCCGGGAAGAAGCTTTCCGACATTGAAGAGGTGGAACCGGAGCCTTCTCTTGGCAACGGCGGTCTGGGCCGTTTGGCGGCCTGCTTCCTGGATTCCCTGGCTACCCTGAATCTGCCGGGTGACGGTATTGGCCTGCGGTATCATTTCGGCCTGTTCCACCAGTCTCTGTCCAGCGGCGTGCAAAAGGAGCTGCCCGACCCCTGGCTGACAGAAAACAGCTGGGCGGAAAAGACAGACATCACCTACCCTGTCAAGCTGGGCGGGAAGAAATTCACCGCAAGGCTTTACAAGCTGGCGGTGACGGGCTATGAGGGCCGCACCAACACCCTGAACCTGTTCGATATCGACACCGTGGATGAAAGCATCGTCCGGGAGGGCATTTCCTTCGACAAGACTGCCATCGACAAAAACCTGACCCTGTTCCTGTACCCCGATGACTCCGATGAGGCAGGCCGTCAGCTGCGGATTTATCAGCAGTACCTGATGGTCTCCGCCGGTGCCCAGCTGATTCTGGCGGAGTGCGCCGCCCGGGGCTGCGACTATCACAACCTGGCGGACTACGCCGCCATCCAGATCAACGACACCCACCCCAGCATGGTGATTCCCGAATTGATCCGCCTGCTGGGCGAAAAAGGCATCGCCTTTGAGGAAGCCGTAGAAATCGTCACCAAAACCTGCGCCTACACCAATCACACCATTCTGGCGGAGGCGCTGGAAAAGTGGCCCCGGACCTATCTGGAAGTCGTTGTACCCCAGCTGATGCCCATTATTGAAAAGCTGGACGCAGTGGTTGCAAAGCGCACCAAGGACAAGAGTCTTGCCATCATCGACAAGGACGGCAAGGTGCACATGGCCCACATGGACATTCACTTCACCCACTCCACCAACGGTGTCGCCGCCTTGCACACCCAGATTTTGATGGATTCCGAGCTGAACGGTTTCTACAAGCTGTATCCTGAGAAGTTCAACAACAAGACCAACGGCATTACCTTCCGCCGGTGGCTCATGAAGTGCAATCCCCTGCTGACCGGCCAGATCGAGAACCTCATCGGCACCGGCTTCCACAAGGACGCAGCCCAGCTTACAAAGCTTTTGGCCTATGAGAATGATACCTCCGTGCTGGAACAGCTGGCCGCCATCAAAAAGGAGAACAAGCGGGAGCTGTGCCGGTGGCTGAAGCAGGAGCAGGGCATCACCGTGAACCCGGACGCCATGTTCGACATCCAGTCCAAGCGGCTGCATGAGTACAAGCGGCAGCAGCTGAACCTGCTGTACCTCATCCACCAGTACTTCGAGATCAAGGCCGGACACCTGCCCCCGGTGCCCCTGGTATCCATCTTCGGTGCCAAGGCAGCCCCTGCCTACATCATCGCCAAGGACATCATCCACGCACTGCTGACCCTGTCCAAGGTCATTGCCGCAGATCCTGTGGTATCCCCGTGGCTCCAGATCGTGTTCGTGGAAAACTACAACGTCACCGCTGCCGAGAAGATGATTCCCGCCTGTGACCTGTCCGAGCAGATCAGCCTTGCTTCCAAGGAGGCCTCCGGCACCGGCAACATGAAATTCATGCTCAATGGCGCGCTTACCTTAGGTACTATGGACGGCGCCAATGTGGAGATCAGCCAGCAGGTCGGAAACGAAAATATCTATATCTTCGGTCAGACCTCCAATCAGGTGATCCGCCGCTACGCCGCCGGGGACTACAAGGCCTCCGAATGGTACGAGGGCGACCCCAACCTGCGCCGGGCCATCGACTTCCTCACCGGCCCCGAAATGACCGCCGCCGGCTCTTCTGAGCTGCTGAGCCGCCTGCAGACGGAACTGAAGAACAAGGACTGGTTCCAGACTCTGCCGGATTTCAGTGCCTATGTGGTACGCAAGGGACAGGCACTGGCAGACTATACCGCCAACCCTCTGGATTGGCGCAGACGGTGCCTGATAAATATCGCCAATGCAGGCCTGTTCTCCTCCGACCGCACCATAGCGGAATACGACCGGGACATCTGGCACCTGGGAAAATAATGATTTCAGGGGCTGTTAGAAAACTCTCCCTATCAGCACAATAGCCAGTGCCACCCGGCGCTGGCTACAAAAAGTATTAAGAAACGGCTGCAGCCAGTTGAGGTTGCAGCCGTTTTGTAGTATCATTAAAGTACCACCCAAAATGAAAACTACAGTAATGAATTATACACCAATCCAACTGAAATTACCAGTGGATTTGGAAAATATTATTGAAGTAAATGATGCAGTGTATGCTTTCAATGAAGTGGTGTCCCATATTGATCTGAAAAAATACTTTGTAGAGAAGGGCTACAAGGCCACAGGTCGTCCAAGATATGAGCGCGAAAAACTTTTGAAAGTGTTGCTGTTTGCATTTATGGAGCAGGGCTACCCCTCTTTAAGAGAGATTGAAAAGCTGTGCAAAGTGGATATCCGGTTTATGTGGCTGCGGGACGGGATGAAGGCTCCCAGCTATGCCACACTGTGCGACTTCATCAACCAGGAACTGAGCTGTTCACTGGAAGAAATCGTACAGGAGATTAACAACTACATTTTCGACCGGGAACACGTGGATATAGACCACGTTTATATTGACGGAACCAAGATAGAGGCAAATGCTAACAAATACAGCTGGGTGTGGAAAAAGAGCTGTTTAACAAGCATTTCCCGGGAATTTGAGAAGATTACAAAAACATTTCAGGAAGCAAATGAAACGGTTTTACAATACCTTGGATTGAAACTGGGCGTTCGGGAGGAATACACCGTAGAATACCTGGCTGAGATGTTGGAAGAATTTCTAAAAGTCACAGGCATGAACCAGGATGAATTTGTCCACGGGTCAGGTCGGCGGAAGACATCAGTCCAGCGCCTGTATGAGCGGATAGAGCATAGCCGCAAGAAGCTGAAAGAATACCGGGAGAAGGTGGATATCTGCGGAGACAAGCGCAACAGCTACTCCAAAACCGACCACGACGCAACTTTTATGCGAGTAAAAAAGGATTATATGGGCAATGACCAGCTTCTCCCGGCCTACAATGTGCAAATGGGTATCTGCGACGGATATATCGCTGTTTACGGGGTCTACCAATATGCCTCAGATTCCGACTGTTTTCAACCGTTAATAGAAGAATTTAAGAGAAGATACCACAAATATCCAAAGTATCCTGTGGCAGACGCGGGTTATGGCAATCTGAATAATTATCTGTACTGCCAAGAGCATGGAATGGAAAAATACATGAAGTTCCCCATGTACGAAAAGGAAACCAAGGACGAGAAATATCGTGACGATCCATATCGTGCTGTGAATTTCCGAGTAAATGAAGCCGGACGACTGGTTTGTCCAAACGGCAAAGAATTTCTTTTCCTACGGACAGAACCGGTAAAGGGCAACCAATATGGGAGAACCGTAGAGCTTCACCAGTGCGAGGATTGCAGCGGCTGCCCACATCGATCTAAATGTCACAAAAGCAGATTTGACCGGATCATTCGGCTGAACTATGAACTGACGTCCATTCACAAGGAGGTTCTCGACAATCTGAACAGTATTCATGGTGCGTTGCTCCGAATAAACCGCTCCATACAATCCGAAGGGACTTATGGCGAAATAAAGGCAAACCGAGGATACGAACGGTTCCGAAGAAGGGGCATAAACAAGGTAATTTTGGAGATTGCCCTGATAAGCTGCGGTTTTAACCTGCACAAGTACCATTTG
>OIZP01000941.1_pt1 | contig 16288 bp, 20 predicted proteins | sample 1588531 | NCBI WGS metagenome assembly OIZP01 (sample SAMN03283283) | human gut metagenome | biome: human-associated habitat; material: feces | host: Homo sapiens | place: Peru | collected 2012
ATATGTGGAAAATCGGGAACTGCCAAAAAGCACTCAGAAAGTGTTAAAAATCAAAGAGTATTGAAAATCAAGACCTTATGGTTAGTTAATCATAGTAAGTTATGGTTAGTTATAAGGCTCTAAATACAGAATAAGAAGCATCCTGCTCCAATAGAAGTTACTGTTGAAGGTATTGTGATGCTTGTTAATTTTGTACAGTATTGGAAGCATCCCTGTCCTAACGAAGTAACTGATGAAGGAATTTTTATCGAAGTTAAGTCTGTACAACCATAGAAGCATTTTTCACCAAAAGCTTTAATCTTATAAACATTACCATTTTTCGCTTTCACGCTTTCAGGTACCACAATATCCCCAGAATACACAGTCTCTGTATTGGCCATGAGAGTTGCCGTTTTGGTATCCGAATCTATTAAATAACGGAGTCCACCTATCACTTCAAAGCTAACACCTGCCAATGCTTTGCTTCCAATCATAACCATCATAACTATCAAAATGGCTAAACGCTTTGAGATACTGCAAGTTCCATTGCTGACTTCCCATTCCTTACAATTAAATAAATTAGATTTTTTCATTGCATAACAATTTTAATATGAACTTCTTTTAGTTTTTTGCAAAGATAAACATTTATCTTTATCATCCATCCTTTTCCGTAATCTTTTTTCTAAAACATCTTGTTTCTATTTTGCTATGTACATAAAAACGAGAGTCGAGGAAGAACGCATCTTCCTAGACTCTATTATATTGTTTCTTTTTAGAAACTGCTATTTCATAACTATCTTTATCGAATAATAGTCCACTTTGGCTATCTGGATTTAGTAAATATCTTAATGGCTCCGACGCTTTCGACACCCTCTACATAGGTAGTGAGAAGTTTCCACAGGCTGACACTTCCCTTGGTACTGTGGATGTTAATGGTATAGTGTAGAAAATATTTTTTTCATATAGTTAAATATATCAATAATCAATTTTCTTCATTTATCACAAATATCTGAAAGGGATTTATATTATTCTTAAATAAATCTCGTATCTTTGCGTTTAACAATAAACAGATAACTTTATGCAAAAAATACTCTTCGCAAATATTGGTTGGATGAAACGCTACCGTGGACATAGCAATTCTGACAAAATCAAAGGTGGAGGAAGTTATAACCCCGATGACAAGCACGAGGCTTTTAACTTCCAAGATGCTGACGGACATTGTTATGGCTATGTGCAACCTACCAAATGGAGTGAAATTAAAATAGAACGTATAGATCCGTCCTGTTTAAAATCTGACGATTATCTTGATGACGTGTTAGTCGTATGGACAGCTACAAATCCTATTGAGGGTGGAACATTCATTATAGGTTGGTACAAACACGCAAGAGTTTACCGCACATTTCAGAATGATACCAAGTTAAAGGAGCGTAACGGTTATGATTACAATATAGAAGCACGTTCTTCAGACTGCACTCTTCTCATAGAAAAAGAACGTACCATACAGGTCCCAAGAGCAACAAATGCTTTAAACAGAGGTTTTATGGGACAGTCTAATATTTGGTATGCCGATAACGAAACTGCGGAAGTGACAAGATTTCGCCAATCTGTCTTAGATTACATAGAGAATTATGTATGTCCTCAAAAACATAAGGCAAAACCTAAAATAGACGTAGATGCAAAGATTGCCGTGGAGAAAGCTGCCGTTTCTGCCGTAACATTATCTTATATGCAGCAAGGCTATAAGGTCATTTCAGTGGAGGATGAAAACAAAGGCTGGGATTTGGAAGCCACCAAAGGCAAGTCCTTCCTTCGCATAGAAGTCAAAGGCTTGGCTGGTTCGCAAATATCTGTTCGTATTTCAAAGAACGAGTATTCAAAGATGAGGTCTTCTGATAACGCTGACTATCGTCTATGTGTGGTTACTAATTCTCAAAAATCGCCAGAAATATGGACATTCACATATGACAATGGAATATGGGTGTGCGAGGAGGACAATGAGATAGAACTCTCATTTGAGGTACAAATCGCAGCTATTGCGTATGTTGAATAAAAAAAGTAATAAAATTAGCCGATAAAAGAATATAAAATAATAATAACAAAATTGGACAACGTGTAATTTATGCATTATTACCATTGCGCCAATTAAAGTTGAAAGAATAGCAACAAAAATGATTGGACGAGCCGAAGCTGATTTATATATCATGAAAATAATATCTGAAAGTTCATTATTATTGTTTTCTTTTAGAATCGAATTACCGCTCTACTTCAATGTGAATATTGATGAGCTTTCTCTCATCTTTACATAGGCTTCTTGTACTAATGTTATGCTACCCATTAAAGAAAGTAAAAATAATTTAATATCTCTATATCAATATGGATGGAATTGATTTTTTAAAAAATTTTGTAGGAATATTAATTGTCATATTATTTATAATTATGCCTATCTTAGATTGGCTCGATAAACATTTTCATACATTATTAATTATTATAGTGTTAATTATTCTTATTGCTGTTTTAATAGGCATGATATACATAACTATAAAAGACTGGTGGGATAAACGAAATGAGTAATATTTAACGTTACTGTTTATGACAAAGAACCTACTCACATATGCACTCAACAAGTTTGGCGAACTCGTTGTTTGTATTTTTGAGGAGAATGGGATTGAGGTGTATATATAGTGAGTGTGAAAATAAAAATAATTACAAAATATTTGGAACTTCGAAGAATAATACCTAAATTTGCAGCAACAGTTCCCACCACGCTTCCCGTAGAACAGCGAACCAGGGTGGGACTTTTACTTTTTTACACGTTTATGAAATATTCAAAACAGCCTTAGACTATTCTGAAATCCTTGATTTGTTAGTATCACGTGGTCTTATCATTGCAGATAGAAACAAAGCCATAGAATGTTTGAAAGTTGTAAGCTATTTCCGCTTAGATAATTATTTTCACCCTATGGAAAGTGATAAGGTTCGTCACATTTTCAAGCCTGGTAGCACTTTTGAAAATGCAATGGATTTATATTGCTTCGATTGTGGTTTGCGCGAACTGATTTTTACAGCTATGAAAACCGCGCACATTCTCGTCACTATAGTTCCGAGTATGTACGCGGTTACTTACATCGACAAGCGATGTGTACTGCCTTCCTGACAGTTATCAATAATCCCCTATGGTTTTATCCATTTAGAACTTTCTTCTAACACCTGCTAATGCTTTGCTTCCAATCATAACCATCATAACTATCAAAATGGCAAAATGCTTGGAGATACTGCAAGTTCCATTGCTGACTTCCCATTCCTTACAATTAAATAAAGTGGATTTTTCATTACTTAGCAATGTATTTTATAGTTTTTACAGAGCCATCAGAATAGGTAACTTTCATAATTGTCAGCCCTAAAGTTGGATTGTTTAATCTACGGCCCTGTAAATCATAGAACTCTGTTGATACAGGAGCTGTTGTTTTTACTTTTATACCATCAGATGTCTGATATACGATAGGCGAAACAGTTCGTTCGCCTCCTCCGTAGTAAACACTCTGAACACCCATCTTACTAAATCCACCTTCATACAGATAAACTATATGTTCGCCATCTTGCAAGGCGAAATCCAAATCATCAGTAAACGAGTACGGAATCTCTGTCATATTCTCTTCTATGCCTGTATATAAATCAGTCGTAAACTCGTAAGCTTTATCATCACCATAGATAATATATTTCATCTTCTCAGGATTAATCCAATTGCCATTTACATCTTCGGTTGGCAATGTGAATATTAAGCCTCCATAGCCTGCATCTTCGTTATATTCCATATAAGTACTTATTATTGGAGTGGCAGGAGTAGTAGCAACATCATTGAATGGACTAAACTCTGGACTATCATAAGCTGCATCATAACTCAATATGCCATTACCTGCATTATATAGCAACGAAAGGTCTGTCTTAAAGGTACGAGACTTTTCATCTAGTGTCATTGTGATATTTGGAACAAGTTCATATTCTATATAAGTGACATCATCTGATGGATCATAAACCTCTTTTCTCTTGGCTCCTGCAAGATAGAAATAATATCCATAGGTTTCGTTAAGCCCCAGGTATTGCATTGAAGGAATAGTAATAGTACTTCCAACAATATTACCTTTTACCCAACTATCAGGGTGTGCGGATGCTATACCTTTAATATATATATCATTATCTTTAAAGACAACGGAAACTCCCTTACCAGTTCCATCAGAACACTTCATGGCATAAGTGAGCTCTTCTGCATCCGCAGGCACTTCTACTGTAGTATCTGTAAACTTGCGAAGTACATCACCTGCATTACCATATCCTCCCCAAGTTCCTTCTGCATTTGCAAGCGCAAGCATGATGCTATCACCGCCAACTAATGAAATGCTGTCACCCTTAATAACATACTTAAGGTCTGTATTTACGCTATCTGCAACAAAGGTATATGAGGTTGCTGAAAGCTTTTTTTTGCGAAACTTTGTCGCATATATATTTGTCGACTCTGTGTAGTCCTCATTATATTGCACATCAACAATCTGAGGAGTGTGAAACGTAATGGTATCACCATCACGCTGACCTACTATATAAGAATATGTGTCATATTGGGTAATTGGATTATAAACATATACTTTGTTTTCATCACCCAACACTATATTACAAGCAGAACCTTCCATTTTTGCTTGCTGTACACTACCTGCTGCAACAAAATAAGCTGTTGTCTTACGATAATAGCTACGCTTTTCACCTTCTGCAGAATAGATAATGTCATCAGCTGTCTGGCTTTCGATTACTCGAGCTGGGGCATTATGGCGACGTTGTGTCATTAGATGTTTTACATAAGGTGCTTTTTGAACAGAAAGAATCTGCCCCCAATCTTTCTTAAAAGTAATGCTCTGTGCATAAGTTGTCCCAGCTAATGCTGTGGCAGCGATAAGGAGTAAAAATTTCTTCATAATACTGCTTTTTTAGTTAATAATTCATTTGTATTTGTGCTCTCCACACGCTGTTTTATATTGGTGCATGAAAAGTGTTATTCTGATGAGGCAAAAGTAATACTTTTAACTATAAAATGCAAGTATTTACTGCTTTATTTTTATAATTTGTAGCATATTAATGCTTTATGCTTACTATTTGTTTAATAATTAGATGGCGATAATAAAAACAAACCATTATTGCTACGAATTTAACGGGACACTTATGTTTGTATTTAGAAAATGAATTACCATAATAAAAAAACAACAATTTAAGGCTATGTTAGCTATTAAATTATTAAATTTGCAAGCATAATTATATAACAATAACTAAGAAATATGAAAAAGATTAGTTTATTTATATTCATGGCATTCTCTGTTGTTGCCTCTATAGCTCAAGAGAAAAAGGAATACACTATGAGAGTATGGAACAATGGCTCTTACACTTCATTTTCTATTGAAAGTGTCGATTCTATCACTTTCGCTGAAGAGGTAAAGCCTGATAATGTAACAACAGAAAATGGATATCAAAGTGAAAGCTCTTTTAAGGAAGCTCTTTCTTCCATATATGCAAGATTCCAAACTTTTATCACAAGTGAGAAGAAGATAGAGGAGTTAGCTCTTGATGGAGGATATGAGAGTATATCAGCAAGTAATCCAACTATTAAGCAAGCATGGACAAATGGCTATTCTGCCATCAACTATTGCAATCGTTTAATTGAATTTAGTTTAGGAAAAGATTATCCTTTTGATGTTAAGAAATATAGAGGGCAAGCTATAATTTTTAGATCTATCATATATTATATGATGGCACAGATATGGGGCGATATTCCATACATAGAGACAACGAATATCGACATAGCTTTCAATCCTCCGATTGTTTCTAAACAAGAGATTATTTACGATAGTTACAATTTGATAACAACAAATATCGATGATGTACAAGAAATAATTGAATATCCATCACAAAGTGTAAATAGCAAAAACATTCGTCCTCTTTTAAATGAAATGGCTATGTATATAGAAGGAAAGCCATACGAAAGTTGTACAACTCTGGAAAATTTAATAATGCAGCTTGACAACTCTGCAGAAACATATACGATTGTTGACGACACATATAATCAACTATTGGAGAAAGAATTCTCAAAGTCTATTACTGCAGAGGAGTTGGCAACTTTGTGGAAAGATGCACGACCACGATATGGTGTATGGCTTGCTCTAAAGAGACTAAAATGCTACACACCAGCTAATGGTATGGCAGAATGCTTACTCTTCCCAATACCAGAAGAAGCCTTAATGACACTTCCTTGTTTGAAACAAAATGAAGGGTATTGATTATTGTTTTTTGTTAAACCATAAACATGTATATAATAATATGTTTCCGATTAATTCTACTGATAGGCTCATTTTTGTGAATTTTAATAATTCATACGAAGCTTTTATCAATAACAGGAGAACAAGTTCTTACTTCCGTGAAAGTTTATTCATCGTTAAGTATTGGAATTACTAAGATTCGTTTTTAAAAGAAACAATGAGAGGGTGTATCACACGATATATCCTCTTCTCAAAATCTTTTTTAAATCCTTTATAACGAAAAAGAGCCTTAAGAAAATCTTAAGACTCATTTGCGGTGTGTACGAGGCTCGAACTCGTGACCCCATGCGTGACAGGCATGTATTCTAACCAACTGAACTAACACACCAATTAAATTGTGCTGTTCCTTATTTGCGGTTGCAAAGGTACAATAAATATTCGTTTCCACCAAATATATCCTGAGTTTTTTTGCTATAAAATGCAAAAAAAATGTGTCTTTATATGGCTTTTTGTAACCATGAAAATAGCTGAATAAAAAGAAACGGCTCAAAATCAACATATTACATGTTAATTTTCGAGCCGCATGTCAATAAGCTTATAGGTCGTTATTTTTTAATAATCATCATCATCTGAGACGTCTGCAGCCTCAAGGGTGAGTTCTTCAGGATTAGTATCGAATGTTGTACGATAGCTTTCTTCGGTCAACTTATCATCATCGAAAGTGTCGTCATCGTCATCATCGTCATCGTCATCGTTTTCATACTCATCCTCTGGCAAATCCTCGTCGTCATCGAGATCATCATTGTCTTTATATTCGTCTTCTTCGTCGAATTTCATCTTTGGCTTTTCAACCTCAGGTTTCTCCTTTGCAAAGATTGCCTCTACCCAAGTGCCTTTAGCAATCTCAAGAACTTCGAAGCCGTCGTTTACCTTTTTCTCATATAGTCCACCTGGCTTGTGAAGTCTATCTTTAGGAAGGGTAGTGGTGCTGATATCGAAACCAGCCTGGATAATGTCTTGTATGCTTTGAGATAGAGAATCCCAGCCTCCGCCAAAATTGCGATCTATGACTTCAAGGAGTTTGGCTGCAGAGATATGTCTGATGTTCTCATAAGTAAGGTCTGTAACTCGCAGGATAGCTTTTTTCTTAACTGCGAATTTAATCTTATTAGAGTCATCAATTCTAAGCACGCCAATTTTGAAATCGCGAGCTTCGTATTTCTTTATCACCTCAGGTTTATCTACCTTTACTTCTTCCATCTCGAAAGCGCTCTTGATGATGTCGGTATAGTGGCGGATATTATCCTTCAAGTCTGCATCTTTTTCGCCTGCTTCCCACAAACGAAAGATGTCGTTTTCCTGAAGTTCCCAAACGTTGCTTTTATTCAAAGTCTTTAGAGTTAAAGCTTTTTTATCTTTCATACAATTTTGGTTGTTATTAATATTTTTCTTTGTCTGCAAAAGTAAGTAATAATTTGTAAAATGCAAACTTTTTATGCGCAAAAAACAGTAGGGAATATAAAAAATATAGGTGTCGCATATATTTTACACGACACCTATATATATAATATGGTATAAATAGACCAAAACGGATGATTAACCGAGATACTTCATAAGGATTTTCACATTGCCACTTTCGCGGAGTTTTGCAATACTTTTCTCTCTAATCTGCCTTACTCTTTCGCGAGTGAGTCCGAGCTGGTCTCCAATTTCTTCAAGTCCCTTTTCGTGGCATCCTATTCCGAAGCATTCGCGTATGATGATGACTTCTCTTTCTTTCAGAACCTCGTTCAATACATTGTTTAGTTCAAGCGCCATACTTTCGTGGTCAACCATTCTGTCTGTTCGGCAGTCTTCGCCACTTGGCATAACATCTAGCATACAGTTCTCTTCGCCATCTTGGAATGGAGCGTCAATACTAACATGATGTCCGTCTGCCATCATGCTTTGCCCAATTTTTTCTTGGTCTATATTTGTTGCTTCCGAAAGTTCGGCGATAGAAGGGCGTCTCTGATGTTCTTGTTCGAATTTGCTTATTTCGTGGTTTATTTTATTGAGCGAACCAACTTGGTTGAGAGGCAATCTTACTATTCTGCTTTGTTCGGCAATAGCCTGCAATATGCTCTGTCTGATCCACCACACGGCATAAGAGATAAACTTAAAGCCGCGAGTTTCGTCAAATTTCTGAGCTGCTTTGATAAGTCCTATATTTCCTTCGTCAATTAAGTCGGTAAGTGTCAAACCCTGATGTTGATATTGTTTAGCCACAGAAACTACGAAGCGTAAATTGGCAGTCACCAATCTATCCTTAGCTCTTTCTGCTTGTGGTCCTCCTTTTTTTATTATTTGTGCCAACTCTATCTCTTCATCAATAGAGATAAGAGGGGCACGACCAATTTCTACGAGATACTTATCCAGCGCCTCACTCGAACGGTTGGTGATGCTTTTTTGAATCTTTAGTTGTCTCATCTTGTTGTATTATCTAAAAAATGCTTGATAGTTGTGTCTTTAAGTAGGAAAAGACTTCAAACAAAGCAAAATTAAACAAAAAACAAGTGTAGTAGGAATTTTATATACAATCTTTAACTTAATAAAACGAAAAAAGTCTAACCTTAATTGGTTAGACTTTCGTGCGTCCTTAGGGGCTCGAACCCTAGACCCACTGATTAAGAGTCAGTTGCTCTACCAACTGAGCTAAGGACGCGTTAAAAACCTGTATTAGAATTTTATTCTTAAAGGCTCATTTCTGAATTGCGAGTGCAAAAGTACTACCTTTTTCTGATTCTACCAAACTTTTGGAGAAGTTTTTTATAAGAAAAAGCAAAAAAAGTACTTTTCGTGTGGTTTTCCTACCATTTTATACTAATAATGGGCTTATAATGCTCTATCTATATCAATTCTATATCTATAAAACTAAAACAAACTATATTATGAAACGCGTATATCTATTTCTTTTTGTTATGCAAATGCTAATAAATTAATTTTGAACACCTACTTATCTCCGATATTTGTAGTAAATTTGCACTCGCATTATAGATAATATAGAATCAAATATATGAAAAGAAATGAAATTTGCTACATTATTATAGTAGCCGTTATTGCTGTGTCGCTGCTTTTAGGATTTGCAGAAGAAGTATTCGGAGTCAATCTTGGACAATTCGCGTGGTTAGCCCATTGGGTGTCGTCGCCTGTGGCGTTGGCATTGGGCTTTGCTTTTGCATTGTTGTTAGGCAAGGCCTTTCCTACGTTTAATAAGACAATGTCGAAGAAACTGTTGCAATATTCTGTCATAGGACTTGGATTCGGAATGAATGTCGACAAGGCATTGGCTTCGGGTAGCCAGGGAATGCTCTTTACCATAGTCAGCGTTTTCGGAACTCTTGCTCTTGGTTGGTTCTTTGGCAGAAAGCTTCTGAAAGTGGATTCGCAAACCAGCTATTTGCTTAGTTCTGGAACGGCAATCTGTGGTGGCTCGGCAATAGCTGCTGTTGGGCCTGTAATCAAAGCTAAGCCTGAGAGTATGTCTGTGGCACTTGGTGTAGTTTTTGTGCTCAATGGTATAGCCTTGTTTCTTTTCCCATCCATTGGCGATGCCTTGGGCATGACGATGAAGCAGTTTGGTATGTGGGCAGCAATAGCCATCCACGACACATCCTCTGTGGTTGGAGCTGGAGCCGCTTACGACCAGATGCACCCTGAACTTGTAGTCTCTCAGGGCGTGAGTGCCCTCGAAGTTGCTACAACCATCAAGCTCACTCGCGCTTTGTGGATAGTAGTGTTGGCATTGGTCACACCATTCTTCTTTCGCAGCACACTTGCCAAGTCGGGTGGGGAAGCAAAGCCATGGTATAGCTGCATACCGAGATTCATCATTTGGTTTATCGTAGCCATACTCTTCAATACCTATATATTAAGTAATGCCTCGCTCGTTGGCGATAGTGCTGCAGCAATAGGTAGTGAATTTAGTGGAGCCGTAAACAAGCTTGCTAAACATCTCATCACTCTCTCGCTCTTCTTTATCGGTGCATCGCTAACCAGAGAAACATTGCGTAGCGTAGGCTTCCGCCCTCTCATCCAGGGTGTGCTCCTATGGATAAGCATCAGCTGCATCAGCCTTGCCTATATCTTTTGGGTGGGATAAAAATATGGTGCAGTCTGAAACTTCATGGATAAAAACCATTAGGTTATTTTGCATAAGAAAAGAGAAAAGAAAATGAAGCAACTGAAAGAAAATGGAGGTATAGAGCGTAGCTTGTTGCTCACAATGGCTGTTATTGCAGGGTTGACCGTTGCTAACTGCTACTATAATCAGCCACTTCTGGAAATGATACGTCACGATATAGGAGTGAGTCAGCACGAAGCGAACCTCATTACCGTTGTTACACAAATCGGCTATGCGTTTGGCTTGTTTTTCCTTATTCCTATGGGTGACCTCTACTCGCGCCGTCGCATAATCGTTGTAAACATGACGGTGGCAGCCATCATGGCAGTTGTCATTGCTGTTGCCCATAAGGTGTGGATTATTTGGGGAGCTTCGCTATTGTTGGGAGCTTGTTCCGTAATTCCACAGTTTTTCATCCCTATAGCTGGACAATATTCTGAACAGAAGAACAAAAGCAAGAATATGGGCATCGTTTTGTCTGGACTGCTAACAGGCATTCTGGCATCGAGAGTTGTTAGCGGATATGTTGGTGAATGGTTAGGTTGGCGCGAAATGTTTTTCATAGCAGCTCTTGTTATGGTTTTGTGCATGGCTCTTACGCTAAAGATTATGCCACAGATAAAGAGCAACTATGTTGGCACATATAGAGGTTTGATGGTTAGTGTCTTTAATATTGTGAAGAGCAATGGTCGCATACGCCTATATGCTATTCGTGCCGCCTTTAGTTTTGGTAGCATGATGGCTATCTGGTCGTGCTTAGCTTTCAGATTGGCACAAGCTCCATTCTTTTCCGGTAGCGAGATGGTTGGAACATTAGGCTTGTGTGGTATAGCAGGAGCTTTGGCAGCAAGCGGTATGGGTAAACTCGTTAATCAATTAGGCATAAGAAAGATGAGTATTTATGGAGCTTGCTTGCAACTTGTGGCATGGGCTACGGCTTATCTGTTTGGCGACACGTTCTTTGGTCTTGTTGTAGCAATCATCTTGGTAGATATAGGTTTGCAATGTCTGCAACTAAGCAATCAAAGTGGCTGCATTCAGGAGATTCCTCAAGCCTCTAACAGAGCTAACACCATCTTTATGACAACCTATTTTATAGGTGGCTCCTTTGGTACCTATTGTGCGGGATTGGCGTGGACTCATGCGGAATGGATTGGCGTGTGTGCAGTTGGAGCAATCTTTGCTGTAATTTCGCTCAGCATCACATGGTTTAATAGTAAGAGAATTTAAGTCTCAGTTTGTTTGAATTATCCCCTGCTTATAGAACTATTATATAGTGCTTATATAACCATTGTTGATTTTTGCATAAAACCATCAAAAAAAATGAAGCCTGCTTCGATGCCCAACGAAGCAAGCTTCATTGGCACTTGAAGCAGGCTTCGTTGGCACTTGAAGCCTACTTCATTTTTTATATAAAAAAGTCCGATGATACCAAGAGCAGACGGTATCATCGGACTTAAATTATTTACATATAATTAATGTGTTATCTTGTAGACTCACTGGTTTTGCGAAAGAAATACTGGAGCCATCATATATGGCAGAAACGTTGATGCCCCGACGGAGGAACTCTGCGATAAGAGCATGGTCGTAAGAAGCACGGGCAGAACACCAACCATGGTTTCCTACTTCGTGGTTGAAAGAAGCGACTAATGAATTAAGTGATGCTGCTGCAAACTGTGCAGCAAAGATTGATGAATTGTTCATAATGACATTTTTTTGAAGTTAATAAATTAATACTTCCACATCGTAACTGGACCACCGTAGCTGTCAATGCTCGGTTGGTGCAGAATTAACTGCTCTTGATGTATCATTTGTTGCTTGCAAAGGTACAAAGATTATTTTGAAATGCAAAGCAAAAAAGATGATTAAATAACATAAACCTAGCCCCCCCCTATGTAGGTCAAACTTTCATGCTTCGAGTTTTTGATGTAAGCTCTTGGCAACACCTTCAAACACAAACACTGTTGAGGCAGGGAAGGTTAGTGTTAGTTGCTTGTCGATGTCAATAGGCTTATTCATTTCAATACCCTTTAAGCCATTAGCGGTAGCCACCTTCTGGTCGGCAAACGAGCTGCTAAGCGTGATGGTGGTTTGAATATAAGCAGGAATATCAAGCATCTCGCGAAGCGTAGTGATGAATTGGCGTTCTTTTACATCAGGGTTACGAAGTGTGAGAGTTGCCTTCTTGCCATTCCATGATGCCCAACCATATACGTTCACTTGGGTTCCATCCCAAGGGTTGCCACCAACCCAGTGAATATCGGGTAGCACATCGGCATTGCGCTGCTGCCAATCCATACATTCTGCCAAATCTTTCCATAGAGCGCCAGCTTTACCGTTATTGTCCTTAATCTCGTCCATTAACTTATAGTCGGTGTATAGCTCTACCATACCAGAACCGCAACCAAAGGCACAACGCATTTCGCGCAACACACCATCATAACTATAATCGTTAGGAGTGTAAGGCTTGCCATTTTCGCTAAGAATGAGACCATGGGTCATCAAAGTGTTGATAGGGCAGAGTGGGGAACCTTGGGTAAAGATTTTATAAACCATATAGTCGCGATATGTTATCCACTGTTCGCGGTCGGTACCTGTATCGCTGATAAACTTGCAGTCGGCATCTTGTCGCCATATAGCATCGCTATAATGGAACCAGAATGGCGATGCCCATGTACCCACAGTTGTATTAAAGAATATATCGGGACGTGTTTTGCGCACCTCTCGTTCTATACTGATAATACCTTCTGCATTTTCAATACCAGTGTCTCCATCGTCAGGTCCGAAGGCTGTACCTTGAGCACTGATACCATCGAACTTAAAGAATCGGAAATCGTAATTGTTTATCATGCTTTTGCAGCAGTCGATGAAGTAGTTGTAATACGATTCATTGCTCAATTGCATACCTCCACGGTTGTTCCAATAGTTGCGACGATAAGTGCCGCTACCACCATAGCCTCCGACAGGTCCGAGCCAAGCACCAATGCCTACGCCCATGCTCTTAGCCAGGTTGTCTTCGTTGGTAAAACCATTTGGAAAGTTTGGGTTGAAAGTCCATGTGCCATAAGCATCCCAACCATCATCGAATACAAAGGCATAAGGGGCTTTGCCATATACATCGTAGAACTTTTCCTTCCAGTGTTTCACCACGTCAACGCACTGTGTGGAGGTCATGTTCTCGGTGTAGTCACCCTTCGTGTTGTTAGGGTCAGAAGCATCATACACACCACTATTACCTACGGCATTGTTGCGGTCAATATTGAGTTCGTACCAAGAATTGTAAAGTGGAAATGCACGCCAAGGTACTGCACGTTCACGTTCGCTATAAGCCAAGAACGAACGACGAGCTTGTCCGGGAGCTATCAAACCTACAACAGTGCTAACCTCCCAAGGCTGGTTCTTCTTGAGTGTAGTGTTGCGTCGCCAATATCCATGCATAGCCACCTCTGCAGGAATCTCCTTGTTGTCTTTGGTGTTTACCTCAACGGAGTTTACACCCATAGGAGTTTCAAGACCGGCAAATATTTTATTGCTGGCAAGAATGGCGCCACGTGTGTTGCCTACTACCATAGGTGTGGTCTTTGCCTTTTTGCAATCCACATTATATATCATAGGTGTGATAGATTGCATGGCTACGTCTCCTTCGGTAGCCACGTCAAGGGTAGTGCGCAAATAGTGGCTACCATCGCGCAACACAGCATGCCAAACAATATGGAGTTTGTCTTTTTTAAATACAGCCTTAAGACCCTTACCATCAAAGCGGTCAGAACCCTTTACTGCGTTTTTATTGCCAACGAGTTCTTCGGTTTCTATGCTTACCAACTCCATATCAGAAGAAGTGAAGTTGTTACCATTGCCCAATACCACCTTAAACAATTCGGTGCCTGGCTTAAGGTTCATTTCTTTGCAGCCATTAAAAATGAGTTTGCCGTCAACTTTGGCAAACTTGGCTGTAAGCAATGAATTTTTCAATATCCATTTATTGGTGTTGCTTTCTAATTGTGCTTTGTTGGCTTGCACCTCTTGTGGAAAAATCACTTGTTGTGCCATGATGCTCTGTCCACTGCCAAGCATAAAGCAACATACAGAGGCTACCAGCCAACGTTTAATGTTATTGTTCATAATTAGGTTATAGTAAAATGTTGAGTGTAACTGTTTTCTTTGCAAATATATAAATATAATTTTGAAATACAAAGCAAATCCAAACAATAACAATATCTACTAACAAAAAAACAGGCTCTGCATACAATGCAGAGCCTGTTTTTAGAATGTATTTGTTTTGTATATGCTAAGTTACAATGCAACTTTGCGTTTCTTGTCGCCAATCTTAACGATAAACATACCCTTCATCTTTGTGTTAAGAGAGCCATTGCCATTGATAGATTTTGTTGATGTTATCATGCGACCTTGCATGTCGTAAAGGGTTGCTGTAGTGTTGGCAGAAGCACCATTGAAGTTGATACCATTGTCGGAGCGAGAAATTGACAAATTGTTTGCTAATGATGTATTGTCTACAGAAAGTACTTCGTCGGTTACTTCAACCAAGTCTTCGAAGAGGTCAACATTGTCTACGCAGTATACTGGCCAGCCTTTACTCTTTAATGTTGCAAGGTGGGCTGAGGTAAACTCATTGTTTTCTGTAGTAATATTGCTCTCAAATGGGTAGAATGCTTGTGGATCCATGCCAAACCAGTTGTCGTAGTCTTCCAACTCCTTATAGGTAGGTAACGCATTAACCAATGCTGTCATATTGTTTTCATTGATGTAGTTGCGCTCAATTTCCATTTTAGCAATACTATTGTCTTTTGCCAATTTAATGGCTGTAATCCTGTTGTTATAGCAAGCTACCTTTTGAAGTTCTTTGTTGTTGGATAGGTCAAGTGTACCTTCAATCTGACATTCACGACAAATAAGGTCTTTCAACTTTGGTACAGCACTAAGGTTGAGTGTTTTAAATTCATTCTTATAGCAACTCAATGATGTTAGCTCAGGTGCTCCAGACAAGTCTATAGTAGAAAGCTGATTGTCGCCAACATATAGTTCTGTTAAGTTTGGTTGGTTGCCAAGCTTAATGTCTGTGAGATATTTGTTGTTGTCGCAATATAGCTCAACAAGTAGAGGGTTTCCGCTAACATCCAATGATTCGAGCATGTTGCTGCTACAGTCGAGTCGTGTAATTTTACCACGAAGTTCGATCTCTTGGGATGTTACTTTGAATGAGCCGTCGCTACTGTCATAGTCGGCACCAACAACTTCAACTTCGTTACCATTTGACTGAATGCTGAATCCTACATATTCGCCAATGGCATGCTTGGTTTTCATTTTGATAACGTTGTCTTGTGCATTTACTGTTGCTGACAGCATGAGCAATATGGCTGCTGTAAGGGTGAATAATTTTTTCATACGCTTATTAATGTGTTTGTTTATTATTGTTTTTTGTAATCTTATTAAAATCGCTTACTACTAATAGTTGAATATGTAAATACATCGTTTTTCTGAGCACTATGGTTTGCCTTTATGGCAAATGGTGCAGCAGAGTGTAAACGAGTGTGGCGTAATTGCTGAGCATTAACGGTCGTTGTGCATGCTGCAAGTGCAGCAATAGCGATAAGTGTAGAATTCTTCATAAGCAATTAATTATTATGTGTTGTATGTTGTACTTTTTATGATAATTCGTAAGTTAATTGTGATTGTATGTTGCAAATGTATATATTTTATTTTAAATACGTGTACAAAATGGTAAATAATTGCAAGAAAAAAGATATAATTGTAATTTATTGTGGTTTTAATGGTGGTAATTAACGTGAGTTCGACGAATTAGAATAAGGTTAATTGTCTATCTATAGTCCTTTGG
>OIZP01000948.1_pt1 | contig 16217 bp, 17 predicted proteins | sample 1588531 | NCBI WGS metagenome assembly OIZP01 (sample SAMN03283283) | human gut metagenome | biome: human-associated habitat; material: feces | host: Homo sapiens | place: Peru | collected 2012
GGCATTGCGGATAGGATTTCTATGCTCTTTTGAGTTTTAGCGGACAGCAATAAATTTTTTTAGAAAACCTCTCACGCAAGAAACGCAAGCTGCAGAGCCCAGAGGGCTCATTCGTGTAATTCGCACGATTCGTGTTCGTAAAACCTCAAGCAGTTCGTGGTTAAAAACGGATCGTACTAATGAGCCCTGGCTCTGCAGCTTGTGATTATTGTATATTAGTAAAGAAGTTACTAAAATTTTTATCGATAAAAACTTGGAAATGTCGAGCAAATTGTTTAAGTTTGCCAATGATAACTTATTGCTAACCATCGGTGGATGACATTATTGTCGAAACCATAAACTCTTATTTGCTATGGATAGACGTGAACGATTTGTAATTACTGTCAACAGACAGTTTGGTACTGGCGGTCATGAGATAGCTGCCGAGCTTGCAAAAAGATTGGAAGTAAAACTCATAGACAAGCAGATATTGACGGCCGTGGCTCATAAGTTTAACCTTTCAGAGTCGGAGGCTGCCGAGTTAGAAAACAAACGACCATCGTGGTGGGAGGACTTCTCGATGTTCTATAAGTCGTTTGTCTCTGTAAACGAATATAAGGTGGTGGAGCGCGAAGTTACGAGTCGCCAACTTTTTTATGCTCAAGCTTCAGAGATGAAACGCATTGCCGAAGAAGAGAGCTGCGTGGTTGTTGGTCGCTGTGGCTTCGATGTTTTCAAAGCTCATCCTAACAAGTTGCGCATATTCCTTCATTCTTCGTTAGACCGTCGTATAGCGAGAATCATGGAGCGCTACGATGTTGACGAGGAGAAAGCGCGAATCCTTATCGAAGACAACGACTACACTCGCGAACTATACACCAAGACTTTCACCGGCAAAGACTGGTATGATAGCCGCAACTACGACATCGCCCTCGACGTAACCAAGTTTGGTGTCAATGGCGCTGTTGACTTCCTCATGCGCTTTATTGATGAGTAATGGCATAGGACATAATAATAAGGGCGGATACAAACAACATTGCATCCGCCCATTTATTTATTTTCGGTGTTCCCGCAGATTAATTCTTCTTCACCTCTTCGAGTGCTTTCACCCAATTAGTGTCGAGCGAGAAGCGAGTTAGGTAGGTGTCGTTGTTCACGTATGATTGCACCACCTCGAGGTCGGTGTCGTTGAACAAAGGGTTGTTCAATGATGCTGCGCGAAACTCTTTTCCTACAAGATCCTTCGACTCTGGAGTCTTAGCTTCAGCAAGTTGCTTGATGTAGAGATTCACAAATTCATACATGGCATACGCTTGCTCGTTCACCATCTTGATATTTTTGTTAATAGCCTCCTTGTCCTTAGGATTGCCAGCCACAATATCGCGAATCTTCATTTTCATATAGTCTACTGCGTTTACTTTGAAGTAGGCTACGCGGCGCACCTGTACGTCTTGCTTTGGGTCGTCGACCACGGCTTTAGAAATTCGCTTTATCTCGTTAGCCACTTCCTGTGCCTTTGCTTGTCCTACCATCATCAATGCGATGGCAATGACGAAAAATAACTTTTTCATATACCAATTATTCATTAACCGTTATCAATTAAACATTAGCCTTTATAAATAGCCTCGTTTTGTCATGAGTCTAATTACTCCCCTCCATTTTGGGGAGGGGTTGGGGGAGAGGCTGTCCCTACACCTGCCTTTTCAGGAATATGCTATGGTCTATGCATGGAGGCAGTTCCTCTTTATAGTGTGTCACCATGATAAGAGTTTTGCCTGGTCGCTGACAGAAAGTATTTATAACCTCCTTCACCAGCTTTCGGTTTTTGTTGTCCAAACCATGCAACGGCTCGTCCAATATCAGCAGCTCTGGGTCTCTGACGAAGGCACGGGCAAGGAGCACAAGGCGCTGTTCGCCCGACGAGAGCTTCATAAAGCTTCGATCCTCTATTCCTTCCAGTCCGAAGATGTTCAACCAGAAGCGGCATTGCTCATACTCCGACTCTTCAGGTCTAACATATAGTCCGATGGAATCTTTCAGTCCGCTCGCCACAATTCTTATGCAAGGCATATCGCGCTGATATGAGCGGTGCATCTCGGGCGACACATATCCTATATGCTTCTTTATATCCCAGATGCTCTCGCCAGTACCACGCTCATGGTCGAAGAGCGTGATGTTGCAAGCATAGCTCTGTGGATTGTCGGCACATACGAGGCTTAGCAGCGTAGACTTTCCTGCACCATTCTGTCCCGACAGCGCCCATCGTTCGCCGTTGTGGATAGTCCAGTCGAGGTCTTTCAATATTGTCCGCTCGCCATAAACGATGCTCACTTTATCCATCTTCACCACCACGTTGGCATTATAGTCGTTGTCTTTGTGTGGCAACGCCAATATAGCCTCCGCCTTTTCTTTGCTCAGAACGCTCGTTGGCAATGGCTCTCTCGTGGCGAGATAATCCTCCTTAGTCATCTTTTCGCCTACAATCATATCCTTCACCTCAACGATATGTGTGATAAAAGGTGGAATGTCGTCTGATTTCGACAACACAAGAATTATCTGCAATGCACGCTCGTGGCTCAACTCCGTGAGCAGTTCTGTGAGCTGATGTCGGGTTTCGTCGTCAAGTCCGATAAATGGATTATCCATTATCAGCACCCTTGGTTCGGCAAAGAGCATTGTGGCGAGCTTAAACTTTCTTAGTTCGCCGCTCGACAGCAATATCACATACTTATCCAAGAAGTGCTCCATGTGGAATAGCTTATAGATATGCTTCTGCCATTCTCTGCGCTCAGCCGTATCTTCGCCCGCCATGAGGAAAGCCTCTTCCAGCTTATCCTTGGCTGTAGGAGTTTCGGCATCTATCTCTTGCTGATTCCATCGTTGCTGCAAATAGTATGTGCGGTCGTTGTCGCCACCATAGGTATCGCGAAAGGTGATGTATTTGATATTGTCGCTCACCAATGGTTTGGTGCTTGGTGCAAAATCATATTCCGGGTCGTGCATCAGTAGTGGGTGTCTGCCCACGATGATGTCTACAAACATCGATTTGCCACCGCCATTCGGACCAACTATTGCTATATGTTCGCCATCTTCAGCCTGAAAGTTCACAGGCTTTGCCATTCGCCATTCGGGCATGCGAGTTACACCCTCTTTGATGTTTATTATCTTCTGCATTGCGTTTGTGTATTTCTTGTTATTCGTCGTTTTTAACTCTGCTTTGGTTTCTTGCCACAAAGTCTTTCCATCCTCTATAGTGGGTGTCGGCAACGGGTTTTCCCATCTGCATAAAATGGCAGTATGCAGCACCCAGGGCATCCGTGGCATCCATAAACTTCGGCATTTCGTCTTCCTTCAGGTGTAGCAGTCGCATCAGCATTCCTGCCACCTGCTCTTTGCTTGCCGAGCCATTTCCCGTTATCGCCATCTTTATTTTTAGTGGCGCATATTCGTGAATGGGCACCGAGTGGCGTATGGCAGCAGCTATAGCCACGCCTTGCGCTCTGCCCAACTTTAGCATCGACTGCACATTCTTGCCAAAGAAAGGAGCTTCGATAGCCATCTCGTCGGGCAGATAAGAGTCGATGATGCCCTGCACGCGCTCCGAAATCTTTCCCAGTCGCAGGTATGGGTCGCTAATCTTTCTGAGGTCTATCACGCCCATTGCCACCATCTCTGCCTTGTTGCCTATAGCCTTTATCACGCCATATCCCATCACGTTAGTTCCGGGGTCTATGCCGAGTATTATTTTTTCTGTTTTGTTTTTGCCGTTAGCAGGTATCATATTTCTATCTGTCAATATAAGGGTTGTGAGCCACCTCTTCGCCAATGCTTGTCTCCGGACCATGGCCAGGCAACAGCTTCACCTCGTCGGGCATTTGGCTAATCATTCTTAGGCTCTGTATTAGCATAAACATCGAGCCGCCCACAAAGTCGGTTCTGCCTATGCTTCCCTTAAACAATGTGTCGCCGCTGAAAGCCACATTCTCCTCCTTGCAATAATAGAACACTCCGCCAGGCGAGTGTCCTGGAGTTTCTATCACCACAAACTTATGGCTACCAAATTCTATGGTGTCGTTTTCGCTCAGCAGTCTGCCTGCAGCAGGCATCTCAGCGTCTATGTTTGTTCCCACTATGGTCTTTGCTTGGTCGCCGATGGTCTGCAGCAATCTTTCGTCTTTACGATGAATCTCAGGCTTCAGTCCAAACTCCTTGTATATGGTGTCGTTGCCAAAGTTGTGGTCGAAATGTCCATGAGTAGCCACGAGGTGCATTGGCTTCAGGTTGTTTGTTCTGATATAGTCTACTATGGCCTGTCGCTCTTCGGGATAGAAGGCGCCACAGTCCACAATCATACATTCCTTAGTTTCGTCGCTCACAACATAGCAGTTTTCCTGCAACATATTGCAAGTGAATTTCTTTATATTCAGCATCGTTTAATATATGTAATTGTCCTTATAGTTGTGTGTATGCCACGTATTTTTCTTTAAACCATTCTTCGTCGAAGAAATTGCTCAATGGCGTTATCATTCCCGATTTGCCAAAAGGCTGCATCTCGCTTGTCAGGTCGCCACCCTTTAGACAGAAAATGCCGTTAGGATGCGAATTGCGCTGAGTTTTCGAAATATTTTTGCGCACAATCTTTACAAGGTCGGGTAGGGGCATCACGGCACGGCTCACCACAAAGTCGTATTTTCCTTTCTCCTCTTCGCCACGTTTGTGTTCTGCCACCACGTTGGTGAGCTTCAAAGCTGTAGCCACCTCGGTAGCCACTCTTATCTTCTTGCCTGTGCCGTCGATGAGCTTAAACTTCACCTCCGGAAACAGTATTGCCAACGGAATGCCAGGGAAGCCTCCGCCTGTGCCGAAGTCGAGAATCTCGCTGCCTGCCTTAAAGGTAATCTCTTTTGCTATGCCCAGCGAGTGGAGCACATGGTGTTCGTACAGATTGTCGATATCTTTGCGCGATATCACGTTTATCTTCGAGTTCCAGTCGCGATATAGTGCGTCGAGCATTTCGAATTGCTCCATCTGCTTATCGCTCAGATTTGGGAAATACTTCTTTATAATTTCAATCATTTCTACATTATTATATTTATATTCTATGCAAAGGTAATAAAACTTATTATCTTCGCTCGCCATTACCTCATTTTTTTTCAATAAATTGCAATTTGTTTTGATATTCCGTTCGTTTACAGTAACTTTGCAGAAATTTTAAGATAAAGATATTACATGCATAGACATATAGCATTGTTCGACCTTGATGGCGTGGTATTCGATACCGAGCCACAGTATACAATATTTTGGGGTAGCCAATTCAAGAAATACTATCCGCAAGAGCCTGGTCTTGAGCATAAGGTGAAGGGAATGACTCTTGTACAAATTTATGATATGTATTTCAACGACCAGCCACAAAAGCAGGCTGACATTACTCGCGAACTCAACGAGTTTGAATTTAATATGAACTTTGAATATGTTGCTGGCTTTGAGCAGTTTATAACGAAACTGCGCAGCATTGGTGTAAAGACAGCCGTTGTTACCAGTAGCAACCGCAAAAAGATGGATAACGTCTATGCCAAGCATCCCGAATTCAAAACATATTTCGATGAAGTGCTCACCAGCGAAGACTTCGCAAAGTCGAAGCCAGACCCCGACTGCTATCTCAAGGCGGCACAGAAGTTTGGTGCCAATGTCGACGAATGTGTAGGCTTCGAAGATAGCTTCAATGGCTTAAAGAGCTTGCAGGGAGCCAATATGGCTATCGTAGGTCTTGCCACAACAAACTCTCGCGAGGCTATTGCAGAATATGCCCACAAGGTTATCGACAACTATGTAGGCATCAATCCTTCTGACCTCTTCTTCGAATAAACACAAACTATTTTTTACAAAACAGACTTTTCAGATTGTTATGGATACACAAAACACACCTGTTCATCTGCGCCTGTGGCATCGCGACTTCTGGTTGCTATCGTTGGCCAACCTCATGTTGTCGTCGATGGTGTATATGCTTATACCCATCATGCCGTCGCATCTGATGAAATATCATGGTTTCACCACCTGCGAGGTGGGTGCCGTAGCTATATTCTACGCCATAGGCTTGTTTCTGCTTGGCGGTTTCACCTCGTATCTTGTGCAGCGCTATCGTCGAAATGTGGTGTGCATGCTCTCGATATTTGCGTTGACGCTCACCGTTAGCTCTATGTATTTCAATGAGCATCTGCCCATTTCTCACCACATAGGCATTTGGTTCGGATGCATAGTGGCATTGCTCATGGGTGCCCTGATGGGACTCGCCAAGATGACGCTTATGTCTACTCTCGTCATCGATACCAGCGAATCGTTTATGCGTACCGAGGCCAACTATATCTCGTCGTGGTTTGGCAGAGTGAGCCTTGCTGTTGGTGGTGCTATTGGGTTGATATGCAGTCAGTTTATGGATTATCGTTCAACCATTCTTGTGGCTTGCGCCATGGGTCTTTGCTCTATCTATTTTGTGCGTAGAGCCAAGTTCCCTTTCCGTGCTCCTGAAGACAATGTCTCGCTCTATTCCACCGACCGTTTCTTCCTTCTCCAGGGTTTTCCTCTCTTCCTGCTCCTCGCCATGGTAACAATGGCTGCAGGCTTGGTAGTGTCAACGGTCAACACCACGGAATTCTTCGGCTTTATGTTTGCAGGCTTCGTGCTCTCGATAATATCAGAGAAGGTAGTTTTCTCTGATGCCGACCTCAAGAGCGAGCCTATAACAGGTCTTATCTGCATGCTCCTTTCTCTTGCCATGTTGCTCATCAGCCAACTGCCAGTAGTCGACAAGATAGTGCCTGCGCTATTCGCCTTTGGAGTAGGCATCTTTGCCACACGCTTCATGCTCTTCCTTATCAAGCTGTCGCGCCATTGTCAGCGTGGCACCAGTCAGAGCACCTACTTCTTGGCGTGGGAATTTGGACTGTCTTCGGGCGTAGCCCTTGCCTACGGAGTGTTTAATGCCGACAAGACAAATATATACCTCGTGGCGGTAGGCTTGAGCATATTTGTGCTCTTGGCATACAATTTTCTTTTGCATCCTTGGTATATGTCTCACAAAAATAGATAATATTTTTGCAAAAAATGCGTTATTATAGATAATGAGAAATATATTTTGCAAAATATTCCTACCTACGCTTGCCGTAGCCCTTGGCGCAACAAGCTGTATGGACGACGACTCCTTCACACAGTCGTCGGCATATTCATTATCTATGTCCACCGACACCCTTTTGCTCGACACCACATTTTCTACCGTGCCCACACCCACCAAAACCTTTTGGGTTTACAATCGCTCAGGCAAAGGCCTACGCCTTTCAAATGTGCGTTTACAACGTGGCAACCAGTCGGGATTTAGAGTAAATGTAGATGGCTCTTACCTTGGTCAGCAGTCGGGATTTCAAACCTCAGATATCGAAGTACGCAACAAAGACAGCATACGAGTTTTCGTTGAGCTCACTTCGCCAAAGAACGGACAATCCACCCCACAGCTTGTAGAAGACAACCTCTTGTTTACCCTCGAGAGTGGACTCCAGCAGAAGGTGTGCCTACGCTCATGGTCGTGGGATGCCATATTGCTCCGCAATCTTCGCATTTCTTCCGACACCACGCTTGCCCAGGCTAAGCCTGTTGTGGTATATGGCGGCATCGTTGTCGACAGCCTTGCCACACTCACCCTGGCAGAAGGTCTAAACCTTTATTTCCATGGCGATGCAGGCATCACCGTCTATGGCACCTTGAAGAGCCTCGGCTCGCAGTCTAACCCCGTTGTGCTACGTGGCGATCGTCTCGACCATATGTTCGACTATCTGCCCTACGACCGAGTGTCTGGGCAATGGCAGGGCATCAAGTTCACCGCCTCGTCGTTCGACAACATCCTTCAGCATACCGATATCCACAGCACCTATAATGCCATAGCTCTCGACTCTTCGGACATAAGCCGCCAGAAGCTTTTCCTAAGCAGCTCTATGGTTCACAACTGCCAGGGCTTCGGCATCAGCAATAGCTATTCGAATCTGAAAATCGAAAACTCCGTGGTTTCCAACACCCTTGGCAACTGCCTCGAAATCATGGGCGGCAAAACCCTCGTCAACAGCTCCACCTTTGCCCAGTTCTATCCCTTCGATGCCAACCGTGGCAGCGCACTCTATTTTAGCGCAGGCACAGGCATGGACACCCTCGATTGTCGCAACTCCCTGTTCACAGGCTATGCCACCGACGTGGTGATGCGCACAGCTCCCGATAGTGCTGTGGCTCTTCCTTTTGGTTTCCGCCATTGTGTGATGCGCACCGAGAAAGAGACTACCGCCGATAGTCTTCGCTTCATCTCTGTGGTCTACGAGGATGCAGAAGACACCACAAAATATGGTAAGAAGCATTTTGCCGTCATCGACGAAGACAATCTATACTACGATTTCTCGCTCGACAGCACCTCTGCCGCCATCTCTGCAGCCGATGCTGCCACCGCTACCCCGGTCGACATTCGCGGCAACAAGCGCGACGATGCTCCCGACTGTGGCGCCTACGAATATCAGGCACCAGCCGCAGACTTGCCCGACAAGCAAAACAGTAAACGACATATCATAAAGTCAAACATAAAATACTATACCGATGAAAGAAATAGATCTACACATTAAGATTGGTTTCGCTCAGATGGACGAACTCCAAACTGATGACCGCGAGCTGGTGGAAAAAGCCATCGCTGCCACCAACAACTCATATGCTCCGTATAGCAAATTCTATGTCGGTGCAGCCTTGCGACTTGCAAATGGCGATATCGTGATGGGTGCCAACCAAGAAAATGCCGCCTATCCTTCAGGTCTTTGTGCTGAGCGTACGGCAATCTTTGCTGCGCAAGCCAATCAGCCCGACCAGCCTGTGGCAACACTCGCCATAGCTGCCCGCAACGAGAATGGACTCCTTGAGGTTCCTGTGTCGCCATGTGGCGCCTGTCGTCAGGTGATACTCGAAATCGAAGATCGCTACAAGCAGCCCATCCGCATTTTGCTCTATGGCACCAAGGGTGTCTACTTGGTAGACAGCGTGAAAGACCTCCTTCCCCTCTGCTTCGTAGAAGCATGTATGAGATAAAAACAAAACCCCAGAAGCCTAACAGCCTCATGCCCTATATTTTGGGCGTGAGGCTGTTTCTGTTTATAGGTGCGATATGCACGAGCTGGCGGTGATGGCGCAAAGTATTGACGAAATGAAGGTCAATATCGCCTGTATTACTGAATGTTTCTGTTCGGGAGTCATAGTTGTAACGAATTTTAATTGATAATAAGTTAATTTTTGTAACCACGAATTGCTTGCGGTTTTACGAACACGAATATTTCGAATTACACGAATCTTGAGCCTTTTGCTCTTTAGCTTGAGCTTAATCTATATTCGCTTTCGATTCGTTTGATTCGTGTTCGTTTCAACACGAGCTGCTTGCGGTTTACGAACACGAATCTTTCGAATTACACGAATTTTGAGCCTACGTCTCTTTAGCTTGAGCTTAATCTATATTCGTTCGATTCGCTTTGATTCGTGTTCGTTTCAACACGAGCAGCTTGCGGTTTTACGAACACGAATATTTCGAATTACACGAATCTTGAGCCTACGGCTCTTTAGCTTGAGCGTTTATCTATATTCGGTAGATTCGCTTGATTCGTGTTCGTTTTAACCCCTAATCTCGTGTTCTTTCAAATCACGAGTTATTCGTGGTCAGCGTCGGCTACACCTGTGGGGCGTCGGTGCTCTGAGTGCCCTTCTTCTTCGCAGCTTCGAGGTCAACGGTGCCCTCGCCAGCCTTCTCAGCCTTGAGAGTTGCAGCCTGAGCGGCACGACTCGCTACGACCTCAAAAGCAGCATCGTCGATGAGGTTTTCGAGTTCAGCGTCGGGAGTGTAGACAATGTTGATTTTCTTGATATTGTCGGCGGTGAATGTCTTCAACGACTCGGCACCCTGAGAGTTGAGGGTGATACCGAAGGTACCGAGACCTTCGAGCTGAACCTTGTTGCCGTTCAAGAGTTGCTCGCGGAGGCAGCTTGCGATGTCGGCCAAAACGCCCTTGATGGTGCCCTTCGAAAACACGGTGTTGTGGCTCGCAACGTGAGAGATGAATTTCGAGGTCGAAAGTTTTTCACGAACCTGTGGAGTTGCATAAGCGAGACTGCCCTTCTCTGGGTGGATAGGGTTTTGCATCATGTAAACTGAATAATGAATCATAGTTGTAAAAAGTTTTTATTGATTAAACATTTGAAAAGTAAAAGAGTAAAAAGGTAAATTTTTCCGCTTAGCCCTTGGCTTCGTCATGTTTTCGTGCGACTATTCGTTTTCAGCATTTCGACTATATTCTTGGCGCCTTTCGATTAGTCTCGTGGGCTCATGCGCCTTATCGGCATCATGGAGCTCTTGTTTGCTGTCGTCGCTTAGCTATCCGCTGTGTGGATTAACGATTGCTTACGGCTCGTTGGATTTCTTCTGCAAAGTTATACAATCGCGCATGGTCACTCGGACGATAAGGGAGGTTAGCTCCTGATTTCTCCTCTTTTTCTTCACTCTTCACTTCTCCTACGGTTCTCCCAGTTGTTCCACTATGGCTTTGACCTGCCGTGGCGTGAAGGTTTTGTTTGACGTGTGGTAGCCCATGGCTTGTAGTTCGCCCATGAGTGGTGTGCAGCGCTTTATCCACCCCATGAGGTGCTTTACGGCTGTGGTAGGAATGCTGTCGGGGAAATACATTAGCGACAGCTCCTTCTTGGTGTATGAACGTATTGAAAATGTAATCATAATGTTTAGTGTTTAATGTTTAGTGTTTAATGTGTATCTCAAGCAACGGTTTATCTTTGTTTATCGCCCTATGTGGGGCAAAGTGCAGGTACTGCACTTGATGTAAAGGATTGGCAAGGCGTGTCGTACAGCTTGCTTACGAAAGCGCCTTGTCAAGGCTTTACATCAAAACTCAAAGAATGAGAGTTTGCCCCACATAGGGTGTTTATCATGGTTTATGTTTTTCATCGCAAGCAGATTACTGCGAGGGGTTCCCCTGATAATACTCAGCGAAGTCTTTGTATCCGGGTGGCAGCTGATGGCGTACAAGCGAGGGTAGCAGATGGCTGAGCTGCAGGAAGAGCTGTTCGCCTGGCAGGTCGTTGTCGGGATACATGTGGAACGAGGTGTGGCGCATGGCTTCGAGCTGCTTTAGCTGGTCTACGTCGTCAGGCTTCAGGAGCGTTGCCGAGGGTATGGCGATGGCCTTGTGGCCCGACGAGAGCATAGCCCAACAGTCGGAACATCCCTCCGTGATGAAGAGCGGCTCGTGGGGCTGCAGGAGCGGTATGATCTGCAGATTGTAGATGGTGCAACGGGCGCCATAGGGAAAGCGGAAGCGAGGTTTTTCGGCTTGGGTTTCATGTTCCTTGCCCTTGGCTTCTTCCGATTGATCCTTCCGATAATCGAGGTTGCGGTTTTGTATGCCGATGAGTTGGCGTTGCTGATTGTAGTAAGGCGTTTGCAGCCAATGCGTGCCGTCGCGGTCGGTCCACGATGTTAGTCGGCACCAAGCAGCCACGCGTGGGTCTATGCCTCGCTCCGTGAAGAGGAATCGTTGCGCCTCGTCGCTCAGCCAGGGGTGTTCGAAATGTCGCAGATAGCGTGATGCGTCGAAGGGCTTAGGAGTGAGAGTTGGCGAAGGCGTGCGCGGTTGGTATTCGTCGATTATCACGTTGTGGCTATCGGCAAGCCAACGGCAGGCTTCGCGGAAGTCTTTGCCCAGATGTTGCATCACCAGGTCGATGGTGCCGCCACCTGCTCCGCATGCGAAGCAACGGTATGTGTTGCGACGCGTGGAGAGCGTGAGGCTGGCGTGGTGGTCGTCGTGGAAGGGGCACAAGCATTTGTGGCGTGTCACTCTCAGTCCGAGCCTTTCTGCTACGCCTTCGATGGGAAGGTCGCGCAGGCGTTGAATTTCGTATTGTTGCATAATTCTTCGTTTTTATCATGTGAAATTAGATGAAGGGGATTTATCGGAAGTTAGTCGAGTTGGCAGCTTGAGTTGTCGCACACGGATAGCGCGGACAACACGGATTTTTAGGACCTCTGGTCCTTGCTGCTTGAGAAAGACCACGAACTTTTTGGCTTTTTAAACGAACACGAATTTCTCGAATCTACCGAATGTAGATAAACGCTCAAGCAAAAGAGCCATAGGCTCAAGATTCGTGTTCGTAACCCCTCAAGCAGCTCGTGTTGAAACGAACACGAATCAAGCGAATCGAACGAATATAGATTAAGCTCAAGCAAAAGAGCCGTAGGCTCAAGATTCGCTTTCTATTCGAATTATCCGTGTCCATCTGTGCTATCCGTGTGCAACGTTCAGAATTATTCCCCCTTTAGGTATTCCTTGGTTTTGGTATACATGCCCGTTTGTGCGGAGTAGGTGACGAACTTGCGGAACACCCATTTGTAGAGTTGGTTTTTGGTGCCATCCTTCGTCTTGCCGAGCGAGATGCGTAGAGCCTCGAGCTGAGTGGTGCTGAAGGAGTTTGGAAGGTCGTCGAGCAGGTTTTTCGGTCCACGTCGGCTAATCTCGCTCATGGTGTCTGCATCCTTGTTTAGCATGTCGGCAAAGATTTGCATCTTCGACCAGATGTCGTGATATACGAGCCATTCCACGATTTCACCCATGGCTTTGGTCCATTGCTGACCGTTGAGAGTCCAAAGCAGGCAACCCGCTTTCCATGCCGACACTAGTGCACGCTTCGAGATGTCCCACAACACGTCGTCGTCGGTAAGGTCGGCAAGTCGAGCCATGTCTTGCGCCAGATGGTCGGTTAGCTTGTTGAGCGGTTGGATGATGAATCGTCCCTTGCAAAGGTCGAGTCTGACTATGTATTCGTCGAGCTGTTTATAAAACTTGTCGTCGTATTTTCCTTGTCGTGGTATTCTGCCATCGCGCGAAGAGCGAGGTTTGTATGAGAAAACCATACGTCCGAAGGTTCCGTTAAACAGTTCATTCTTATAGAACATGCGTGCGGCAAAGGGAGTAGACGAGATGGTGATGTTGGCACGCATCAGAGGATTGCCCGTGATGCCGTCGGCTGTGGCACGTAGCGCTCCTGCACGTTGGCGGTCGTAGATGTTGCGAAGCATTTGCGATATTTGCTTATGTCCGCCACACATGCGGTCAGCCATCTCCACTTCGGGCAGATTGATATATTGAGTGCGATTCCCCAAGCTTTCGAGCGCCATGGCGTTTTGTATGAAGGCAGCATTGGTGACATCGGCAGGTGGAAACCAAAAAGCCACCTCGGGGCGTACAGGTTTTTTCTTGTTTGCCGATTTCGATTTATACATCTTTTGCCATTCCACCAGCTTCTGTAGTTCCATATCGTCGTGTTGGCGAAAGTCGCGACAGATGGCTTCCACTAAGCTCGACAATTGTCCCTTTCCAGCGCCACTATCAGCAACCAAATTGCCCATCATTCCGCATGGTTCCTTCCAACTTTGGTCGGGATACATGAATTCTGCGCCACTAACGTGTGCGCCAAGAATAGGAAATAGCATCGGCACGAGAGGCTCATGCATATCTTTCGACACCTGTGAGAGCAGAATTTTGATACAATCTGTGCCTTTTCCCAGTCGTGGCATCATAGGCGCAGAGGTTTTACTAATATTGTATTTCATTAAATTTGGAGTTGTGAAGTTTGTTAATTGTTGATTATCAGCCTTTTAGAGAGAGTGAGCTTGAGGTGAATCTTCCAATTCCAGTTCTTCCAATTAATTTTCAAGGCCTTCCTTTCTTCCTTTCTTTATATATAAATACTTAATAATCAATTAGTTATATAAGTCTTAAAAGGCAGATTTTCGTTTTCGTACCCTAATTGGAATATTGGAAGATTTGGAATATTGGAAGATTTCCTCTCTCCAAGGCTCCCCGTTTTTTTACCCTTTTACCCTTTTACCTTTTTACCTTTTTACCCTTCCTTGGCAACCGTCTGCAGTTCCTTAGCAGCATTTAGGCAGAAGTGTTTGAAGTCGTCGGACGTAGCGAGTTGAGGTCGGTTGAATGTAGGGTAGAGCGAGCCATCAGGTTTGCGATTGATATTGATGTACGCACCCTCGTACACGTGAGGGTTTCGTTGCTCAGCCCTCGCCACCTTCTTCTCCATGGCATTTTCGATGAACGAGAAGTGGTCGTCGCCATCGCGTGTTATCACTCCCGACAGGTATTCGCCCTCAGGCAGTCCGCCCGGCAAGATGGTGATGAGCTTCAGGTCTACGCAAGGTTCCGTGGTAGGGAACTGTGCTCTTTGCCATGTGCGGTATCCGCGGCTCATAGGTGAATTACTCTGGAGCATCTTCTCGATGATGTCTCCGATGGTGCGAGGCTCAGACGATTGCGAGCCTGCGTTTAAATTCGTGTTTAATACCTTTTTCATTTTTTTGTTGGTATTAAAATGCCTTCTTGCACACACGATGATATAGAATGGCGTTTTTCATCTCGTGTTCGGAGCCGTGCTCAGTTTTTGACCGCTGAAATCTGTATATAAACAAAAAGCAGCAGAAACTCCGATTAGAATTTCTGCTGCAAAAATATTGTTTATCTTTTGAGGGGAATTAGGTGAATAATCAATACTCACCTAAGCACCTGGTGGTTTGTGTGGTGTAATATCTTGATAATAAGAATGTTCTGAATGTATAAAAAAGTAGTAGGTGAATAATCAAAAATAGAATTATTCACCTACTTGGCTAAAAAAGTTTCCTTATTTCTCTTAGAGTTGCTTGATTATAGTCTTTGTTTCTTATGCGTTTTTTTATCTTATTGCTATAAGTTTTTTCAGTAATATTAGCCTTTATCTTGCAATCTTCGTGCAGAAAACGGAATATGGCAGCACCCGAATAATTGTCAACGAGCATGTTTCGTTCAGCCCATTCTGTAATGAAACATGTTATCATTTCGTTCAGCATATCATCCTTATTACTACTTAGCTCTCGGTTGCCCATTTTGTGTTTACTCAAGTAGTTCATAAAGCGTTGTTTTTCCCTCAACTGAGTCTGTTGGTTAACAAATAGCTCCTTCTTTTGTGGTCCACGCACCTTAGTTCCTGATGTATTCTTTTGCCGTTTTTCCTTTATGTCAGTATTGTTGCAATCATGAGTTGTTTTAGTTAATTCTTCGTTTGTAGGTTTATCGTTATAATAATTATATTTATTATGGTAAGTGTTATATAATTTCCATACATCTTCCTTTAATTCATCAAGTTTCTTTTTTTCTTCCATGAATTCATCATAGGTCGTTTCATTATCAATCGACAAGTCGTTTATGTCAGAATTTATATAGGCTACTTTCTTAAGTTGTTTTCTTATTTTGTCCTTTATTAGTTTCTTTACTTTAGAACAAACATCCTTGTAATTGTCAGGTTCTTCATTATTTATTAACATACCGTCTGAGTTTATAGTGCAAGGCACATTTGTGTTCCCGGATTCGTCTAAATAAACTAAGACAAATTGTTTTCCAAAGTCGTCAGTTGCTATTCCGTCTATATTGAAACTTGACGAATAATCTAAAGGAAACATACGATACATTATTTTTTCCACCTCATTTTCTTCAAAATCAGGGATTTCGGAATTCTCTTCATTCAGACGGTCTAATTCTTCAAATAGTTCGTTACAGTCTTTGAAGGGAGTATAACAATAATCAGGATGTATATGTAGAGGAAACGTTGCCATCTCTTTTTCACCCTCAAATAGTTGAACTTGTTTGAAGTTGTATTTATCGGTTAACTTGTCTTCCATAGAACAGAGTTGTTCACAATTATTATTGCAAACACCTTCTTTTTTTTTCGGTTGTTGATGAATTTGTCATATATTTATGTTTGTAGTTATACCCACAATGAAATGGGTTAGATTAGTATTTTATGATTATTGTCTTTCCTTTTTGTGTGTAATATTTTTCAAAGTTACAAAAAAAATATTTAATGGCGTTAATTTCTCCAAGAAATTCTCTAATAATGTTGGTAATTCATCAGAGAATTAATAAAAAGTCAAACACAATCATTCGTTCTTTACCCACTTCTCATGTGGTTCAAGAGCATTAATTGAGAAAAAAGTGATAGTGAAATAAGAAAAGAAAGCCAATCACCTACATATAATTACGAAAAAATAAGTAACTTTGTCAACACATATATATAATATAAGGTGTTTAACGAATATCTCGCTGAATGGGAAATGCTATATA